>Ga0080013_1001141_pt1 | contig 36064 bp, 50 predicted proteins | sample ETNvirenome_6_85_FD_69236 | JGI IMG/M metagenome (GOLD analysis project Ga0080013, IMG submission 69236) | Marine viral communities from the Pacific Ocean - ETNP_6_85 (SPADES assembly) (version 2) | ecosystem: Environmental > Aquatic > Marine > Oceanic | place: Pacific Ocean | collected 2013-06-19
TATTCGATGGTTAGTTTCCTGTCCGTCGAATCGGTGTTGCAGGCATACAGCCATACTTCGTCCAGATCAGATGTGCCTGCGACAGCGGTATGGATGGTTGTTCCTGCCGTGGCGGTGGCAACAACCTTGACGTTCTTGCCTGTCGTGCCACCAGACAGTTTGACCTTTGAGTATGTTGCCATTATCTTTCCTTAGTTGAAGATGGTGTTGTTCAGAACAAGTTGAGCATCGTTAGTCGTTACTGTAATAGCAGGTGTTGTCCCACCAGACGACACAATCGGGGCTGTCCCAGTAACCGCCGTGACCGTCCCTGCCGTAGGCGCCTTCCAAGCCAAACCCACCCCAGACACAGACGAATCCGCAGTCAACACGTAGTCGTTAGTGCCAACAGCCAATCTGCCCGTAGCATCAGCAGCAGTACCGATAATCAGATCGCCTGCGGCGTCAACGATGTCTTTCTGGACAACACCCGGTGTGGTATTGACGAATGCTTCAACATCATCAAAGTTCTGGTTCATATCTGCCGCGACTATGGTCGTCCCAGCAGAAAACGAATTCGTAACAGCGAGCGTTGCCATTTACCTAAGTCTCCTTGGCGTGTATGTAAATGCCAATGCGTTCACTTCCCAGTGGTTATTTGTGGAAGGACCGCTGACCTTCATACTAATACTTCTTCCTGTCCCAAGTGTGGGCAGATTCTGCACGTTTGCCGTCAAATTGGAAGCAATCGCATCCCATTCAGCCAAATACGCCGAATCCGGGTCGGCGTCGTTCCACTTGGCTGTACCCCACCGGGACTGAGATACCTTCCCCGTCACCGACAAGGTGAAAGAATTTGATTGTTCTGACTTGTCGTAATCCTTGTAAATCTGAATAGGCAACGAGATCGTGGATTCCGCAGATAGCACAACCCTTGGTCGGCCCCACCGTTTCTTCACGATGGGATCGCGGCCTGCGACCCATCGTGTCACAAAGTAGGATTGTATGTGAACTTCAGTTGACCCGCTGTACCGGTCGCTTGTGCGATTCTGCGCATCCTCCACATCCACCAGAATCCCGGTGTTGGCGACACAACCGCCATAGACGGTTGCGCTCGCATTCGGAGGATTGAACGCATACAGGGGAGCGGCATCAATATCAGTCGTAACCCATGCGCCACCTTCCCCCAAGGTCGGGTCGTAAATCAGGGTGCGGCGAGCGGTTACGCCGCCTTCGGTCCAATCCACGGATACGTACAGTTTGTTGTTCCCCCATGCCAGTTGGGGAGGGTTGCTGTCTAGGTTCCGTATGCGCCCATCATCAATGGCGGGCTGCAATTTGGCAAATAGCCACATGAACTGTTGCCCGTCGTAAACGTAGACCCCATTGTTTCCATACCAGAAGAATGTTCCGAAGGTTGTGGAAACGGGGGACGACAAGGGGATGGACCCAACGTCGTTGGTTACGTTTACAACTTGAAACGAGTCGGAGTCCCACCCGTAGATGGCGTGAATACTATTCGATTTGAAAACTAGGAGGCGGTCACCCATCGGGAGAAGACCGGTGATGTAATCACCGTGTTCTCCCTTGTCGATGTCCACGTAATCGGCAGCCGCCCACTTCTCCGGCTCGTTAGCGTTGCTCCATCGAACCCGGTATTTGTGGTTCGTTGCAGATTCGACCGTGTTGGCTGCCCACGCAAAGTTGTTCCAAAATGTGACGTATTGGGCTTGAGGAAAGTTGCCCGCAGAACCATTTAGGGTAAGACCCAGATCCGCTGCGGAAGAACCATCCCACTTGAATGAAACCTTGTCGCCTGAAACCCCGTAAGCGACATTGTTCATCGTCATCCCGTACACGCGGGTACCAGCGGTACGGGCGGTAATGCCCGTCAGGTCTGTGAAATTGGCGGTGGTGGCGTAAGCAACCTTGGTTCCGTAGTTGACCATCACCTGAGCGGTACCGCTATCAGTGAAGAACCCCCAGATCCCTTCGATGTCGGCACTCAGGGCTGTGGTGTTCAACCGGTCCACGCCGTCGCGCTGGCGGATACCGCCACGCGGGTCAACAACCACGTTTAGAAGGTCAGGTGATTCGTTTTCTGCCAGATTGAACTGGTCGGATCGAAGATTCAATCCGCCGGTAAAGGCTTCAAGAACTTCTAGTTTGAATTGGCGGGCCATCGCCCGCTACCAGATCACGCCACCGGTATTGGCGTAGCGTAACCGCCCGAATCCTGCCAAATACCGTGTGGGCCGTCGGCTGTTAGCCACCATCGGCTGAGGGGCCGGAACATCCGCATAACGCCTCGCCACATTGTCCAAATCGGCAAGAAATTGTGCATGGTACTGGTTTGCCATTGTTGGATCTTCCTGCTGCAAGTACGCCTTAGCGGTCGCATACGTTACGAGGACAGGATGAAACGGTTCAGGCAAATCAGGGGTCGTGGAATCAGAACTGCCGACACCAAACGAATCGGCTTTCCTGAGTCCGCGAACGTAAACTGTTTCCACCGCGCTGGGTGTCGGGTACAGGCGTACCGTGTCGTTCCAGAAACTCCACTCCCAAGGCGAACCTGACGTTGCCACATTCAACGGGTAGTTCCAGTCGGCATCGTCGGAGCCGATGTATTCAAGAACATGGTCGTCGTTGCGCATGGCAACAACTTCGCGCATCCCTTGCGAAATCGCATCAGGGGCGCCAGCAATCGTTGTGAGAGTGTAATCCTTGGTGCCGTCAACGGTCGAAAAGGTTGTGCGTGCTTCAAAGAACGGCCAACGCTTCTCACTGTAAACAATGGTGTCGTAACCCTGACCAAGCATATTGTTCAAAACGGTGTCGGAAATGTCGGTTGCATCAATATCGACAACCGAACGCACCTGCGCACGCATTTCCGCAATGGTCATTGCTGTCACGATTTAGCCGCCTGTTGCTTCGTGTGTCCGATGCAGAGGGGTGACCCAGCCACGGGACGCGCTTTGCAGGGCGCCCCGTGGCGGGTCGTAGCGGAACAAAAACCATCCAAAGAAACGGGAGGTTCCCCCAAGGCGTCGGTCACTCCCGGCACCATCCGCGCCCCGGAGCGTGAGCCCGGTGCGTAGTGGGATGGAGCCGACCCGCGTGACCCCGCTATTTCAGCATTGCTGCTGTATACGAGGGCGATTTCTCTGGACAATTTTGCTCCCGGTTTAGTCAGTCAGCCCGTAAATCATGCCCTGACGCGAGCGGTTGCTCGTAGTCAAGTTGCCGTAGCACAGGATCTGCGCGTAACGCGCATCCTGATTCGTCGGCCGCACAAATGGGGTCGTCTGGAACCAAGTCTCGGTGTGAGCAACGAGGCGCAGGTACTTGGTGTTGAGGAAGAACATCTTCCCATCCAAGTCTGTGTCGCTGTCAAACGTCACCGGGGCACCCTTGAATAGCAGATTCTGGAAACCAGCATCCGCAACATTGGTGTCGGTGTACCGCAACTGTGGCTGAAGCAGGGCTTCGTACTTCTCGTACTCGTCCTGATCCGTAATGATAATGGTGGGCTGATCGTTACCGACCGACACGTTGTTGTACATCGTTGCCATAGCAGCGATGGTCAAAGCGCCACCCTGATTGGTGAGAGTTGACCTCCACCAAGAGTTGTCGGAATCAGTAGCATCAATGCCACCGATAGCGGAACCGGAATCGTTGCCAACACCGACTAGAGCGTTCAAGCCCAGCCAGTTCTTGCCACCGTTACCGGCACCGTTACCCCAAAACATGGTGTTCATGTTCTGGATAATGGTTTCCTCGGCCTGCATTACCTTGCCTTCCAGCAAGTCAATGATCTCGGCCTCACCGTTGTTCTTTGCCTCTTCGATACCCGTAATGGTAACGGTCGCGGCATACTGCTTCCAGTCGTACTCAGCAGCAGAAATGCCGGTCTGAGCAGTCGTGGAAATAGTATCCGAACCCTCGTAAGAGGCTGCGGTGCTGTTGGTCCCATAGATGATGGGGACAACGATCTTTGCGCCCCCGCTGATGCGCCGAATGGTCTGTCCATTGGTCAGCGCATAAAACAGCGGTCGCGCAGAGAAGACGTTATCCGCCAACTTAGGGACATAATTCTTCAGCGTGGTGCTGAGAATCTGATCAAAGTCTGCGTTTCCAGCAGCCATGATTTTCTCCTATGTTTAGACGTTGGATAGTTCTTCTTGCGCCAGCGACCAAGCATCACGAAGAGAATTGACTGCGGTAGAAACATTGCTAGTCACAGACGATTCAGGACTCCCCGCAGTCGATTCGACCACGCTCGCTGCACGCTTCTCATCCACAATGTCAGCATTCTTTGCCTTCTCGCTCATATCACCGTAGGTCATATGGGCGTAAGCGGCTTCAAGATTGCCAATGTTGTGCTTCAAAGCGTGAGCGTAAAGTTCCCGTTCGTCAATGTCTGCGCTGAACTTCTCTCGCAGCCCCTCTACTTCGCCTGACATGGTTTGCTGTCGTAGTGCGCGATTATGTTCCTCAATGGAAGATTCCAGTCGTCGCAAGCGAACTTCCTCTGGGTCCAAATCTTCTTCCGGTTCATTCTGGTTGTTGATTTGGTTACCCCCCGCAACCCCAAAAGCGTCAGCCAAAGCCGAAACTGCTTCCTGTGGGTTTGCTTCTAATGCTTGGACGATTGCCTCTCCTTGAGCCAATCTCTCGCGTTCGGATGCCAACTCCTGCGTCTTACGGGTGTAATCCGCCTGTCGTTGGTAACCATTCTGGAGTTCATCCAATGTGACCTCATGCACCTCGCCGTCAATCTTGACGTTGTACGTGTCACTTGTTGGGTTTGCTTCCATATTCATCGGAATCCTTTCGGGTGTTCCTAGTAAGAGGGACATGATGTCCCATTACATATTAGGCAGTTCAATCCCCATTTGGTTTTGAAGTTGCGCTAATAGTTCTGGAGGGACACCACCGGTCGCCTCAAAGACCTGATCTGGTACCGGCCCCGGACCCATACCGCCGCTCATAGCGGGCGCGGGCATACCGGGCTGATTGCCAAACGGATCTGGAGCCGCACCGGCTTCCGCCTGAGCGGCAGCCATGTCCTCTGGTGTTGGTTGCTGCACCATAAACTTTTCGCCATCGGTGATGCCGAAACCAAACTGGAGTACATACTTTGCAAGTTCTGCCGGATCAACTACGACGCCTACAAGCGGGGCCATAGCGTTCATCAGGGAGATTGCCTGCTGGCGTCGTGCCGTTTCGTTCAAAGGCTGTGTCGAACCGCCCTGAACAGAGAAGTCGTATTCGCCAAGGATGTCGTCCCGCGTGTAGGCGACAAAGTAATCTTGTTCGTCCTTGCCGGTGACTCTAATCATCTGCGCGTCTGTCATGTACTGCTGGACAAGTTGCATCACCATGCGGGCAACAGAACTAATGATGTGTTCAATCGTTGCCAACTTGTCGCCAGCCCTAGCGTTCCCGGCATCAGCAATGATGCTGGCTTCTGTCGCTGTGCGCCTTGTCTCAGGCATCTGCCCGCGCGAATATTCGGATACACCAGAAACAGTATTGATGTCAGCCTCAATGATTTGAGAATGATTGTACATTTCCGGCGACAACGGAACCTGCGGAAGCGGAACAACAACCCCGCTCAAATCCCGGTTCTCATCAACGACGGGAACAAACCTGCCGTCTTCGTCTGATTCAAGCGCTTCGCGGCCTTCAGGACCAAATGAGCGTTCGTGATACAGGTACTTGCGGGCGTAACGCTTGCGATGGTTGACCATCTGCGTGCGCGTCTTGTTTAGTTCTTCCTGCAAGGATTCGATCTGGGAAAGATCACCCATCGGGTAGAACGTGTCAGGTACGTCATAGTTGCGAAGCATGACGTATGGGTGCCCGAACGTGTACGGCATCGGCGTCGGGTCCAATAGGTAATCTTCGCCAGAACTAGCGCATACAGACATCGTGCCGCGTTGAATGTCGTAATACTCGTAAAGGCTTACCCGATCAACAAGATCGGAGTACCTTTCGCGTTCAGAATCGTTATCCCACCGGTACCGCACACCGGCATCAGCGGTGAGCGCACGACGCACCCCACCCTTGAAGCGTTTGTCCTTCTTGACTTCCGACAATGGCCGCACGATACGTTGAACAATCCATTTAGCGTCCTCTAGGCAGGTCGCTTCAGGATCAACAAGCATGTCGAACGGGCTGATCCGTTCAACGAATGCCTGATCTTCTACGATTTCCATTCGTGTCGAAGGTGCCGACGCGATGATGTCTTCATCGGTGGGAAGATCCCCAGCCATCGCAGGGTTCGCATAGGCAAAGTCCTGTACTTCTTGGGCGGCGTTAGCGATCTCTGCGTCTTTTTGGCCCTGATCTAGTTGGCGTTCCTCTTCGACGAAACGCCACCCGACTTTGAGCCACCCGTGACCCAGAATCAGGTAATCCTTCACGGCCCGCCGGAAAGGCTTCCGGTAGTCGTGATGCCGCCACAGGTAATTGATGACCGCCTCAACAAACACGGCGCGATCTTCGTCGCCTTCCTTGTTTGCCGTAACAGTGATCTTCGGATGGTTGACCGCCACCGAAGGGGCGATCACATTGATGGTGCTGAAAGCAAGATTCACAGACACACGGTCGTAGCCGACATTGCCGACTGTTCCCGCAGAACCCCCGAAGTATGTTTTACCCCGGTACATGTCGATCATACGACGCCACATGGTGTCGTACCCCTCATCGACACGCCAACGGTGCGTCATGTCAATGCGTTCTTTTACCTTAGCGAATTCCTCCGCCTTGGTTTCGCGTGCCATCAGGCAGACGCCCTCTCAATCGTGCGCCCCGCAGCATGGGCTTCATCAATGATCTTCTGTTCTCGCTGGCGCAAAGTCATGTCCTGTTCATCAACAGGTAACTGGGCGCGCATTCCCCGCCCGGTATCTATTCGGATACCTTGCAGTTTCTGACGCCACTCCCACAACTCCGCCAACTCCAAACGACTCTTCGGACCCTTCAGGTCCGTAACATACGCTTCGAACTGTTCGTAAGTTGCGTTACTTGGAAGAATCAACTCGGATGGTTGGCGCTCTTCGGCTGCTTGGCCGAAGGCTCAACCGAACCATGAATGCCATGCTGGTTGTGCGGCGTTGAACGCGGTGCCTGCTCGTTGCTGTGCTGGCGGTTCCCGCCCTCATCGGCACGCAACGTGGCCTTCTGCGAACCACCCGGACGGGCAGGGCCATTATACAACTGCTTCGAATTGAGAACCGGGTTGGCTCCCATGCCAGAAGCGTTGTACTTGTTCGGCTTACTCATAAAGGACTCTCCTAGTCTAGTTATGTCCTATACAACACTCAGGGTGTCCCACGGATCGTATTCAAACCGATGGTATCAGCATCCGGGGTACCCGTAGGCACCTGTCGGCGCCACCAATCAAACGTCCAAGAATCATCAACCTTCTGCACGTACTCAGGCACAAAAGCGTACTTGCGCATCTGGTTCGCCAAAGCCAAAGCCATAACACGGTCGTCATACGGCGACCCATTCATCGAACCCCGCTCATTGCGAACAAACGTCCGCAACTCGCCCATCGTGTCCTTGCAATGAAGAACCAATTCTTCATTCTTCAACGCCATAGCCAAATCATCAATCATCAAAGGCTTCGACGTTCGCGTCGTCTTCCAACCAAACTCCTGCGACATCCGATTCGTTTCCTTATTCAACGAACGCTTACGAAACAGATTCGGATACCCCAACTGACGCAACTGAACAATCGTCGTCAACCCATGATTGTTCGACTCCACACAACACAAAGCATTCCCATACCAAATACCAAGATTGTAAACCTCATGAGCCAACTCATCAGGCGGAATACGGCCATGCCACACAGCAACCTGCTGACATTCCTTCACATCTATAACCTGCACGCACGAATAATCGCCGTGACCCAAACCCTCCGCAGTATCCACACCCAACACGTAACCGCTCCAACGCTGCGGATACTCCCACACAGTCAGCATCGAAACTCCAACACATTCTTCTGAAGTTCATGCAGATAACCCTGCTCCCCCGCACGCAAATGCACATACATGCGATCAAGAACATCCAGATCAAACACCGGGTTACCAGACCTCACAAACGCTTCCTCAGGCGACGTTGGATACTCCTGAGCCAACTGCCACGGCAACATCGACTGCCGCTTACCCTCATACCACGACTCGTCCCGATCCTCCGACGCAGACCACGGAAAAAACATCGGATCAAACTTGTTGTTCCCCGTCGTCGCACCCGTCCATAAGTGATGAAAGAAGTTTCCGCTTCCATTCGCCGTGCTAAGACCAATGATTCGGCCTCCGACATCGGCCACTGGCTCAATGGACGCCCACGCTTCCTCTGGGTTAGGTAAAAATGCCCACTCATCAACTACAACCAGCGACGCAGACTCGCCACGGGCAGGGTCCGACGCCGAAGGCATCGAAGTAATCTGACTACCATTGCTAAAAACCATCCTCTGTTGATGATCGACCAACGACCGTGGGCCACGATCCAACATCCAATCCGGCAAATACTTGTGCCCATACTTCGTCTTACGCAAAAGCAGCACCGCTTCCCGCTCTGTACGCGACAAATCAATAATATTCTGATCTTCCTTAAAAAACGCCAACCAAAACTGGTGGGCGGCGACCAACGTCGTCCACCCAATCTGCCGGGCCTTCAAAGTCAACGAATAACGGTTATTATCCCACCGCTTCAAAGCCTCAGACTGGGCACCCCGAAGATCAAACAATATTCGGCCATGAGCAGGATGGGCAATATGCCAATACATACGTAAGAAGTACGACTCATCCGCAACACAGTGCCGCCACTCGGCTTCCTGCCGCAGTTCACTCAGACGCCCCATCTAATCGAACAACGACTGTAACGTCCGACCCAAACCCCAAACCATAAACGCAACAAACAGAAACAGGGCAGTCACCGCTATCGACATCCCCCACCTCATTGACACGACTCACAAACCTCAGGGTCTTCAACGCCGCATACAAGCGGCCCATCATCCAAAAACGGGTCCAACACAGGGCGCTCACCCAACGCCTCTTCCCGCACATAATACGGAACCCACTTCCCCTCATGCAACACAAGCCCCGGCATCACTTACGCTTCTTAGCGTGAGTAACCTTTTTACCAGTCCGCTTCGCCGCCGCCTTAGCAGCAGCCCTACCCTTCGCACTATACGAATAATGCTTCTTACCAACCCTAGGCACTCTCCACCATCCTCAAATGTCGCACCTCAGCCTCCAAAGCAGAAGCCAACTCCTCATCCGTAAAGCCCGCAACGTCCCGCTCATCATCAACAACAACCTTACGCTTAGGCGTAAACTTCTCAATGTACTGAAGGTACAAAGAAGCCGCCTTCACATCGCCATCGGAAGCCCTCTGCCAGAGCGAGTCGATTACGCTCTGAACCCGTTCCGGGTTGATGTTCAGTTCTGCTGCACGCCGGTCCCATTCTTTGATGAATCGGTGGTCGCGTTTGATTCGCCGTAGCGAATCTTCATGTATTTTGTTTTCTGTCGCCCAGTCGCGCTGTGTGCGCGGCTGGCGCTCTGGTCCTCTGAGTAGCCAGTCTAGGAAGTCTTGCCAGCGGTCAGGCATGATCTGTTGGCCGCTTTCTTCGTCCCAATGCCAGCCTTGTCCGCCACCGTTTTGCGGCATGTTTGTCTCCGTTCTGTATGCGTCTTCACCATAACATGCCGGTGTCCCATTCGGGCGTCTGGGGGGGGTATCGGTAAAACAGATAGCAGGTATCTGTAGAAACTGTGGGACAAACGGTCTTTACTATAGGGAGGGAGGCGGTACTAAGTACCATCTCCCGGCCCCCAGCCGGGAGATGATACTAAGTACCTACTGAGTACCTTTATGCGCATACAGGCCAAAGGTATATAACAGAACGCACCGGGAACCCATATCTATACATAGATATAGACTGGACCCCCACCCCCCGTAGGGGGGTGCCCCCCGCAGTCCGACGGTCCTCGGGCGCGCGCACGGCATTTCCGTAGGAAATGCGAGCCAAACCGGCCAAATCAGAACTCCCGAAGGGAGTTCAACGCGCAGCCGACCGGGCAGGCGCTGTTGCTCTGCAACAGTACGTGGGCGAGAGGTTCGGCGGCATCGGCCAGAGCCACCATTTGGGGGGGGAGTTCTTACGAACCCCCCAAATGGTGGTGGTTCGGAAAAAATCCCAATCGGAGGAAATCCATGACGAAGACAATCACCCTCACGAACGATCAACTGGAGTTGATCGTAAAGGCCGCTGTGGAGACTGCTTTGCAGTCCGTGGCACCGGAGCCGAAGGCTCCGGCGAAGAAGAAAACTTCTTCGAAGAAGAAGGCTGATCCGTTGGCCCCGAAAAAGACGGCGAAGCCGTCGGCACCGAAGGTGGACCGAGCAGCCCGGAAAGCACAGAACAAGGTTCTGTGGCGTCAGATCAACGGCAAGGTTCAGAAGGCGGAGAACGCCAAGACCTTGGTCTTGGCGAATGGCTTCCTGAAGGAAGCGATGGCGATGACTCCGGCGTCTTGGACTTCAGTCCAGAACAAGATTGTCGCCAAGCAGGAACTGCTTGGTATCGCGGTCTAGTTCAGCCGAAACACCCGGTCCCTGAAGGGACCGGGTGTCGGTCGGGATTCGCCATCCGGCCCTGATGAGGTAGGCGCATACAGAGGGAGCGTGTGTAATGGATAGCGTAGAGGTTCGTTTTCCGCAGGTTGATATCCCCTATGGGGATTGGAGTGACCGTCCCCACTTGCGCTGTGGATGTGGTTCTGTTTACCGTCCTGAGGATGGTGATCGGTTCCATGAGGGGCGCATGTTCATGCCTGCTGGTTCGACCCGTTTGGTGTGGCTGTGCGGGGTGTGTTCAGCGTAGCGGTAAGTCTCCTGTCCATCTCTTCTCTTATGAAGTAAGAGAAGAGATGGACTGGAGAAGTCCAAAGTTTCGACGATGAAAAGGAACACCATGACACCTAGCCATAGCGAAGCACTTGCGTTACTGAACGTGACGTTCAGCAACTTTGACAAATGGGAAACTTACGGGGATGCGTTTAGCCTCGTAGACGAGGGGATTGTCACCTTGATGGAGGTGATGGACGCTGGTCACGAAGTAGGGATCGCGCCTTCGGTAGTCGCTATGCGGCGACGACAGTTTCTCGCTATGCGGTAAAACTCCTGTCCATCCTCTCTCTCTTTTGAGAGAGGATGGACTGGAGGACAGTCCAAAAAAACCATGACAAAAGGGAGATGATATGAAAACGATTCATGACGAGATTCAGCGTCTACGGAAGTTCATCGTGTGGGATGACGATGATGCTTTTGTGCCTAGGACTGCGTTGGCGCAGTTCAAGATAGACGCTGGTTGTCCGAACGTAAGCGGTGGGATGGGGCGTGAGCCGTGGCGTTACGAGTTGTCGAATAACGAGCGGTTGCGTTTGTATGGGATTGACTTCAACGAGTCGCCTATGCCGCACTTGAGGACGGTGAAGGGTTCGGAGTACCCGGAGGTGCCGTCGTCTGGTATGACTCGTAGCGAGTATGAGGCGTGGTGGGTGCAGTCGGAGTCCGATGAGCATCGGGCTGCGCCTGCGTACCGTGAGGCGGTGGCAGCATGAGTAATCACAGTGATGCTTATTGGTCGGAGTCTGACCGGATGATTGACGAGATGGTTGACGAGATGCTGTTGGAGATGCTGTTGGAAGCGTTGCGGGAGGTGGCAGCGTGAGGGGTTTCACCGATAGCGAACAGATCCTGTTTACCCGTGTGCCGGATTGCCCTAATGGTGGGTCTGGTGCGTGTGCGTTTGCTCATACTTGTGTTGAGTATGTGCGTGGTGATGATGGTGTGGTGCGTGTGGATGTTACATACGTCATAGCAGGCCACGTTGATCCGTTTGACGAGGAACAACTGTATTGGTCTAACACGGACGGATGGGTTTCGTATCCTGACGCAGATGTGTTCAGTAAGGACGAACGCATGTCTTTAAACCTGCCGATAGAAGGCAGATGGGTGATGATGGTGTAGTGCGTGTGAAGGAGGCTGAGTCTCCTGTCCATACTCTCTGAACAAAGTGAAGAGAGTATGGACTGGAGGACAGTCCAAAGTTCTGGTAACGACTATGCACTGGAGGTGCTGCTATGAACCAGATTGACATTGATGCCCTTGTTCGTCAGATCATGGGTGAGTTGACTGAGGTGGAGGCTGTTGCCCCTGCCGTGGTCGCTGCGCCAACTAGGGCGCAGAAGCGTGAGGCTAACCAGAAGACGAACCGTCAGATTAACGCTCAGTTGGCGAACGCCACGAAGGCGTTCAACGCTGGTGATGCTACGGCGTGTGTCGCTGCGTTGGAGAAGGCTGCGGCGTTGGTGCCGACGCACTTGTCCAAGGACGGTACCCTTGCGTGGCAGGGGACGTTGGATCGGGTGAACGCCAAGGCTAAGTCTCTCGCTGAGAAGGCTGCCGCTGCTTCTGCTACTGCCTGACTGTAGCGCTTCATGCCTCGCTCTCCCTACGAGCGGGGTGTGGGGCGGTGTTGTCATGGGCACCGCTTGGGGTTGGGTACTTGAGCCAATGCGCTGGTACCCAACCCCTTGCAGCAATCAAATCAAGTTGACGCATACAGGGAGGTATGTAATGGGAAACATAGGCATATGGGAGGTTGAGGTTGCAATCGTCTTACCCACCTACGCACTTGAGGTTGAGGCCGACACGAGGGAGGACGCTATTGAGCGTGCGCTGAGTGTGTTGAACGAGAGCGGTGACATTCCTGAGCATGGGGAATGTGATGTTGATATACGACTCAAGCACTACAAGGAGGTATGAGATGAACGTCGAAGAGCGAGAGTTGATTCGTGGGTGGTTGATGGACTATGCCACGTTGAATGAGACACAGCGCGGGTATGTCTTGACGTATCCGCAGTTGGTGTCGAAACTGTGGGGGTTGGTGTCAGATGATGCGCTGGGAGGTGCGTGATGGCTGAGTGTGTGAGTGGTGTTTACCAGACAACGATTGTGCTGGATGCCGATGAATCGGAGGCGTTGCTTGAAGCATTGTGCTTTTGCGCGATAGATGGTGATCTTCCGTTGGAGTTGACCGAACTGTTTAATGCACTGGGAGGTGCGTAATGAGAGATGAAACGTATAACGGATGGTCGAACCGTGAGACTTGGGCATGGAATCTGCTCGTGTCGAACGACCAGTACCTACAGGAGCATTTCGTGGAGGTGTGTGTGAACGCACGGCGCCAGACCGTTGACCTGAACGTCACGAAGTACCGGGTGGGTGACTGGTTGAAGAACGCTTTCAACGAGTTGATCTACGACTTTCAAGATAACAACGAGCATGAGTCTGAACTTGTGCTTAGGCGTGAGATCGGTTCGCTTTGGCGCATCAACTGGAGCGAGATCGGTGAGCATTACATCGTGATGATGGACGAGTACGAGGGGGTGTCAGCATGATATGGACCCGGTTGGTTCAGGTGTTTTTCATTGGTGGTGTGGTGTATGGGACCGTGCTTGCGGTTCGTGTGTTGTGTCAGGACTGGAGGAATAGCCGTGGTTGAGGAACGGAAACGTCCACGCATCTTCATGTCTCCGCATAAGGATGGCGCTGTCTACACGATCTTGCAGATCCAGCACGATGACCCGAACAACGACCCGAGGGCGTGGGATTGGGGTCTGGTTGACTTCTCAGGTGTCACAGATAGGCGCATACAGGTGATGACCGTTGGGTACTGGGAAGAAGAGGAAGGCCCGTGGACGCCACCGCCTGCTACCCCCATGATTCATAGGCCGAAGTTTGCTTCAAGGCGTGACACGAGGGGAAGGCTGGACCGTGGTCCTGAAGCGCTGTATTTCCCTTGAAGCGCATGAGATCCATCATCTCTCTCTCTCTCTTTTTGAGAGAGAGAGATGATGAGGAAATGAAAAACCAAAACAACACACGGGAGGTGTGAGCAATGAGTCACGAAATAACGATAGGTGATGCCAACGTCACGTTTGAGCAGGTCGAAGTTGACTTGGACTACAGCGAGATACTGGAGAACATCGAAGACACCATCAACGGGCGGGTGTCTGAGCAGATCAGCGAAGAGGCGTGGGATGCTGTGCAATACCACGTGGAAGAGGCTGCACAGGAGGCTGCACGGGAGGTTGTTGACGAAACCAACACGGACAGCGATCACATGGGCGAGGTCATCTGCGATCTGTTGACCGATTACACCACCACGAAGATTCGGGGGGGCACCCCATGCAGCATTGGTGAGGCGTTCGAGGAGGCAATCAGATGCACAGGTGGCGCCGGGGTTGATGATGCCTTGGCTGTTCAGAAGCGTCTGGCCGATCTGGAACACAAGGTCAACACGATCTTGGCTGGCCTGTTCGATCTAGGCGAGCGAGCCTCAGCGGTAGATGACCGTGCCGTCTGACCAATCTGCCACCGTGTGGACCGACTGGTTCGGTACCGCACCTTGGTTCATTGCCGGAGTGGTTGCGACCATCGCGGTCATGGAAATAGTTCAGCGCAGACGTATGCGCAGGGTGAAGTCCTACCGTGATTGGTTGCAGGCACTCCGGTCTGTCACACCGAAGAGAGATAATACAAGCATAGGAGGAAATGCGAATGAGAAGCACAACAGATAACACAAGCGAATACGAGCACAACTGGATTGACCAGTTGCGGCAACGGATTGAACCACATGCACAGGCGGTAGCCGATGCGATGGTTCCCGTACCGCGACAGGATGATTCGGGGATCGTTGACTTCAGTTTGGATGACGACACGTTGGCTCGCACCATTGCCGCTAGGGCAAACTTTGGGGCAGACAGTGTGCGTGCGGTGGCAACGGAGAAGGTCGCAGACTTCGACGTTACCTATGCCCCATCAGGGTATATTCATCCGGTTACGGGTGGGCATGTCATCCCGACTTACAAGACGGGTACCTATCGGGGAGAACCCAGCGACCAGTACATCCTGCGTGCAGACACGCGTGATGTGGTCGGCAACATGAGTGGGCGTTACCCGACTCGTGACGGTTACAAGCATGTCTTCGACACGCTTGATTCGATGTTCCCGAACTCTTGTGAGGGCATCACCGTTTATGGGAGTGGTGAGCGGGTGGTGGTTGAGCAGGTGCTTGACGAGCCGTTCGACCTTGGCAATGGTGACCTGATTCAGCCGTACATCTACACTCGTATGTCGTTGAACGGTACGTGGAAGACGGAGATCATTCCGATCACCCGCCGAATCTCCTGCGAGAACATGCTTGGGCATGTCGGCCAGTTGGTTGGGGTGCGTGCCACGAAGAACCACGACCAGTTGCTCACCATGCGTGCCAGTGTGGTGGAGATGTCGATGGCTCAAGGGCAGGCGTTGAAGCGGATGGCTCAGACTCTAGGGGATCAGAACTTTACGGATCTGATGTTCACCCAGATGATGGATCTGTTGCTGCCGACACCTGACCCGGAGGCGCATCACAAGACTGTGACTGCTTGGCAAAGCAAGCGGGTTGCGTGTAACAGTAGTTGGCGTGAAGAGAAGGAGAACCACCCGTACCCGACGATGTGGACTGCATATAACGCCATGCAGGGGGCGGAACAGCACCGGATCAACACCGGTGGGAAGACAGATGAGAAGGCGAGACAGCGGGCGCTTACGAAGGCGTTGGATGGGAAGACACCTATCGCTGATGCTGCGGAACAGTACCTGATGGGTCTTGTTCTAGCGGAAGAGCCCTTCTAGCATCTAGTATGGCGGGGACCGGCAACCGGTGGTCCTCCCATCCCGGTTGCCCGCAGGGGTGCGTCTGCGCAAACAACGCACACTAACTAAACATTCGCGTGTGGGGCGGGGGGTTGTTTCCCCCTCCACCCCCGCTCCATACGCTTCACTGTCATGGAGGTGACACTATGTGGGTATTTACAACTCACGGTTTTTATTCGGTTGTCTGTACGTCGGACGACCATTCGGTAGTGCTTGTGCGGGCGCGTGATAGTGAGTCGTTGGAGAATCTGATTGGTTTCCTGAACGAAGGCGACACGGGTGGCGAGGGTCACGATCATCGTTACGCAAACGAGAACATTATCGTAACCCCGTATCGGGACTACCCGTATCGGATCGCAGCGTTGCGTACCGATTGGGCGCAGTACCTAGAGCGTTACGCCTACGAGGAACTGACGTATCCGAACTTCAAGAGTGCGTGTAGCAGGGCTGGGATGAATGCTGCCCAACTTGGTGCCTTGGGGGATGTGTGGCAGACGATGTATTACGACTGGGCGCCGCGACCTGATGGGTTGGACAACTCATGGGTGTGAAGCAGCGAATAACCGGGGCCGGTACGGTGTGTGAAGGCCCAGACTGTCAGCGAGAAGTGCAGGCTTTGGGCCTATGCCACATGCACTACAACCGGATGCGCAACTGGGGAAGAGATGACCCAAAGTTCATCCACCCTTACACAGCGACAGAACCCATGTATTGCGAAATGGAAGAGTGTCCGAAGCGTGCCATTGCTCGCAATCTCTGCCCCCTGCACTACCAGAGATGGGCTGCTCATGGCGATCCCAACATTTGCTTGAACCTTGTGGCTGAAACTCCCGAAGAGTATTTGGAGATGCGCCACACTAAGACCGACGGGTGTTGGTTATGGACAGGCTCAACGGATATCAGCGACGGGTACGGCAAATGCAATGTCAAACAATGGGGAAAAGAACTGGCAGCGTTAGGGGTGCGTAGTGGTAGCGGAAGAACCTTTCGTGCGCACCGGCTCGCTTATGCCATTTGGGTAAAGCCAATCCCTAAGGGCACGGTGATCCATCACACTTGCAACAATCGCCCATGTGTCAACCCGGATCATTTGCAGGCAATCACCCCTGAGGAAAACACGGCTGAGATGATTGAACGACAGGCCATGTTGAAGGAGATACGTGAGTTGAAGAAGCGCATACAAGGACTAGAGGAAGACGATGCCTGATGGGCCTTAGTCCCGAACAACGACAGCAGTATGAAGATGAGTTGGTTGAACTGACTAGCGTGGACGGGTGGGAGAACCACCTGTTCGTATCACAACAAGTGACGGCAGCCCGTCGCGCACTACACATGGAGGAAGACGCAGAATGAAGGAGACAGCATGGGTTTCGTAGCACCTAGCGGTGGTCCCGAACAAACCTTCACTCGTGAAGAACTGTTACGCATTCGTAACGGAACCGTAAAGAAAGACACGGAACTGGAACCTGAGTCGCAAGACTGTAACGAGCAGGAGTCGGAACCGGACGAGAGCAACGACTAGACTGGGAACAGGTACTTAGTACAACCCCTCCCCCCTAAAGGGGGGGAGGGGTTGGTACTGAGGACAGTCACGGGAGGTGACATGCAGAAATACCCATTACACAGAGATGCCGAAGGGCGATGGGTCCATACGTGGGTACGGCAATCCGCAATCAAGACATCAGATATGTGCTTAGAGCGATGGCGTAACGATGTCTTCGGGCTTGTAAGCGAAAGCATCAAGGATGCTTCATCGCTGGGGACCGTATGCCACGCTGTCGCTGAAGATGCGTTGAACTCACGCAAGGACGGCATCGCTGAGATGTCCCTTCAGGACATGAACGATGCGTTTGAGAACTACTGGGAAGAGACAGCCCCAACTGTTCAGGTATGGAACAACTACAACCCTGAGACTGCGTATGTGGCAGGGCTGGAGAAGTTAGCCAACTGGCATGAGGAAGTGTTCCCTCATGTGCAGCCGGTGATGGTTGAACACACCTTTGATGTGCCACTCATCGAAGACAACGAACGTGTTGTCCGCATGACAGGCACCATCGACCTCGTGGAAGAAGATCGGCTATGGGATTGGAAGTTCCCCGGTCGTGACTACAGCAGGGACGCTTGGCAGTACGAACGATGGGATGTCCAATCCATTGCGTACTGCTACGCAATGGGCATCCCCAACTTCTCGTATGCGGTCATGCACCCCAAGGGTGTAGGTCGCATGGATCTAGTGCGTGACGGGTCACACTTCGACTGGTTACGTACAAAGGTGTTGGCACTCTGCCGACTGTTGGAAACTCAGACGGGTCCGTACCCGTTGGGTGATAACGGTTGGTGGTGTTCTAGCAAATGGTGCGAAAATTTCGCACGGTGTAAAGGCGCAACGCAAGGAGGCGCATAGTTATGGCTTTCAAGCCCATGAGTCCGCATGAGCGGGCAAGTATTGAGGCGCAAGTTTGCCTCAAGGGTGGCATCGAACTCGCTGCCGCCGAGTTAGCAAACAACCCAGACGGCGTAGCCGTCACGATGGCTATTGAAAATGCTAAGGCTCTCGCTGATTCCCTTTCGGGCATCAAGGAGACTTTGGTTGGAGGCGCTGGCGCTGAAATCGCCAGCGCACCTGAGGCTGCTGTCGTTGAAACAGTTACTGCGGCGTTCCCCGGAGCAACGCAGGTAAACGCACCCGCATACAGCGGAGGCGGTGAATCCAAGTACGTGGCTGACGAAGAGTACGGTCAGGTGCTTGCGATCTGGCAAGCAGAACAGAACGCTGGCGTTGCATTCGCTGGCAAGGATTCCATGTTCCTGTGCAATCAGGCGATCCGGCAGTTGTTCGGGAGTGGCACACGCCAGTTCCCCGCCGACTACTGGGCTGAAGCATTGCAGAACAAGGACATCCCGGTTACCAAGAACGGCAAGTGCGGGCTTGGTGACTTCAAAATCAAGAAGAGCGTTAGCGTCAATGCAGACGGTAGCCCCTTCTTGGGTCAGGGTGAGGGTAACCATCCCTTGTCCAGCAAGAGTGGGTACTTCGCTGCTCTGGTGAAGAACACTTCCTTCAACTGGGGTGACCGCCCCGACCCTGTAGATCCGCAGGGCTGGCTGGCTAAGGCCGGTGGCTGAGGAACTCAGTCTGGAGGAAGCGTTGACGCGAGTCGCCAACGCACGGGCCGGGGAAGGGGCATCTGTTGATGCCCCGACCCCGGCACCCTCGCAGCCTCCAGCAGAAATAGAGGGAATATCCGCAGCAGACCTGCAAAGACTATTCACACCGAAGCGTGAGCAAGTCAGGCGTATGCGCCATGACCTGCGTTCCGGCAGCGAATGGTCTTTCGGAGTGCGGGTGTTCGATGAAGCCACCTTGGGTGGGGCACGCGCCGGTCAGTTGGTGACCGTTATCGGTCGCTCGCACACAGGCAAGACGCTGCTGGCCTTGAACATGGTGGCCCGCAACCGCAACCACCGCACCCTGTGGGTTAGTCCAGATGAAACCGAAACAATGTTCTGGGGCCGATACGCAGCCATACGTATGCAGATCGACCAGAAGGATTGGATCGGTCGCCTCATCAGGGAAGACCCGACCGCTTGGGAACGTGTCGAACAACTCATGCGTGACGAAACGAACCTGCACTTTGAATCCACAGGCATGTCCGTTGACGACATCGACAAGGCCATGCGTATCGCTTCAGTTGAGTTGTGGGAAGGGCAACGACCCGAAGTGCTGGTGTACGACTACTTGGAGTTGATTCGGGGTGGAGGCTCTGGCGATGCGGCCAGCGTGCAAGCCAAGATCGAATCGTTCAAGCAGTTGGTATCTGACTGGCGTGTCGTAGGCGTGATCTTGCATCAGTCTGGCCGGGGTTCAGGGAACCGTGGCCGGGCCGGTGGCATCGAAGCCGGGCGTTACGCATCCACCAGTGAAAGCCACTTCCTGATTGAAACGTGGCGCAGGTGGGATGACACCAACATGGATGAAGCAGAGCGGACGCACTATGAAAATGAAATCAGTGCGGGTTTGTGGAAGAATAAGTCAGGCGATGGAGAGAAAGCGGAAGTCAACCTGACCATCGACGCAAGCGGAAGGTTGTTGGAACCGGGGATCGTATGGGAGCAGATGATTCTGGATGAATGAGATACTTCCTGCTTCACAGATGCGAACCCTTTTCATCGGGTTCAACCTTGCCTACGGGACTGACGCCGGTGGCTGCCGGTGGGCAGACGTTGACGACACGCTATTGGAGCGGCACCTATCGGGCGAAGAGATGATCGGGATTTATCCGATGGTCTACGACCCCCATTATGAACGGGGCGGCTCCGATACATGGCGTGAAGATATTGATGATAACCGCTATTACGTGGAGATGGAGCCAGACCTGTGGATGTGCCGGTGGGGTTCCATCGACATCGACGAAGGCGATGACTCCCTGACTTACGCAAGAAGCGTTCAAAACATTTTGCGTGCGTTGGACATTCAATGCTGGTTGGAACGCTCACGCAGCAAGGGCTATCACGTTTGGGTATTCAACAAGGACTGGGTGAAGGCATCGACTATGCGCCGCGCCATGAAGGCGGCGCTTGACCTTGCCGACATTCCTTACGATGCTGTCTATCCGAAACAGGATTCGTTGAAGGGTCCACCCGGCAACTACATGCGCTTACCGTATGGTGGTAAACGTCCTGAGCATCGGCAGGTTGTTGTAGATAGCAGCAGCGATAGCGAAACCGACGAGGAATGGTTGGATCTATTCGACTTCATCATCCTCGCAGAACAAGGACGGACGCCTACAGCCACGCTGGAGGCGGCTGCCGCCTTGTATCAGGAACCGGAACCCATCTACCCAGACCTGCCACCCAAGCGGGACTACAGCAAGGAACCCCTAATGAACGTGGATGGCTCACGCTTGCGTGGGCTATCAGCGGAGATGTACGAGAATGGTCCCGTCCCGTACTATCGTGGTACTGGTGCTGGCCGTGGTCGGCACGGCTTCCTCAACAGGTTCGCCCGTTCGATGATCGAATCGGGTTACTCTCAAGGGGACGTTACGTCATGGACGAAAGACCTAGACACACGATTGGGGCAATGGTGGGAAGACGGACCCAAGTTCACAGGCAGGCATGACTGCGACCGACAAATCGAAAGGCTTGTCCAAGACGCAAGCCGAAGAGCCAGCGTTAGATGAGTTCTCATTTGTCGTACCCGGAAGACCGCAGCCCAAGGGTCGTCCCCGGATGTCGCGCAAAGGCCGTGTCTACACGCCTAAAGAAACCGTTCTGGCTGAAAAATCTTACATCGACGCTGTTCCTGAAGACCCGCCGGTCTTTGAGGGACCGGTTGCGGTGGAGATGACGTTTTGCGAAGAAGCGACTTACGTCACTGTCCGCTCCTTGACGGAATGGCAGACTCCTTTGCGTGGCGATCTGGACAACTACGTCAAACTGTGCCTAGATGGGTGCCAACGTGCGGGAATCATCCCGAACGACCGGCTTGTGGTTCAATTGGAAGCGAGCAAACAATGATCCTCGTTGAGTTGGAAACATGGGAATACGAATGGGCTTCCCATGTAGGCGCCCGTCGGTACATTGAGAACTGGGGGAAGAAGGACGCCCCCTACTACGACAAGAAACGCATGGAAGATGACCGAACGGCGCAGGTCGCAGCCTGTGTCGGAGAGTTAGCGGTAGCAAAGATCACTAACCAATACTGGTCGGGCCATGTGTGGCACCAGTCCGTGCATAAGGAGTACCGGCACATCCCTGATGTTGGGCACAACATTGAGGTGCGTCGGGTGAGGACCAGTACCAGCGCAGCCGTGAGGCAGCGCCAGTTAGACAAGGGGTTGACCCTGTTTGTGGTGAAGCCTGTTGCGCCTGAGTTTCGGGCAGTTGAAATCTTAGGGTGGATCGACCACGACGAAGCATGGGAGAAGGGTGAGCCTTCGGGTTACAGCGAAGATACTCGCGTGATCGCTGAAGAGTTCCTCAACGCACCCATGACTTACACTGACACTGATGGCAAAACGTGAGTATTCCTTTGACCCCATAGCGTTAGTTTCTCTTTCTCAACGCTACGGAAATCACAGTCAGTTACCAGCAACGCCGATGGAGGCGTTGCAGCGGGCCGGTCCCGACGAGCCGCTCACCTCCAAGGACGAGCAGGCTGAACTCCAAGAAATAGTGTTGAACGCACTAAATCATTTGGAAGATTGGGAACAATGGTTACTCAACGCCCTGCTTTTTGAGAAGATGAGCCTGCGTCAAGTTGAGTTTGTATTAGGAATGCCGAAGACAACTGTCGCCAGAAAACGTGATGCGTTGTTGCACAAATTGAAAACATATCTAGCAAATGATCCGACAATCAGGAGGTATTTACGTGGAGAATGAAGTTCCTCTTATCCAGCCGAAGACTTGGGAAAGCGCAGCCGGGCTTTGCGCTTGGCAAATAGACAAGGCCCATCATTCGCGGCTTGAAGCAATCCAGTCGCATCCGTCGTGGAGTAGTTCCACGGACTGGCTCGTCAGCCTGCGTGAAGAATACGACGGGCTGACGGAGCAATGGTACGGGTCTGACGACGGGCCTGCTTGGGAATGGTTCAAGAGCCTTGCGAGCGCGACGATGCTTGCCGCCTACAGCACTGGTGCGTGCGTTGCGTTGACAGCAGAGTCCATACTTCCGCTGCTTGGGCGCAAGCAAAACGACTACGGCTACGAGAACATCAGCCGGTTTGGGCGTGACGGAATCTTGGTGCGGATGCACGACAAGATCGCACGCATAGAGAATCTAGTGAATCGAACGGATGAACCCAGTAACGAATCCTTAGCGGATTCGTTTGTGGATCTGGTCGGCTATTCCGTCATCGGTATGATGTGGGAATACGGCCTTTGGAATCTGCCGATGGCAGCGAATCAGTCGTAATCCAACTCGTCTAAAGCATCCATGCTGCCCATGATGAGGGCAGTCAGGGTGGAGAATACGTAGTTGTGGACTGGGCTGTCGTCGAAATCACCGACGATATTTTCCGCAGCGAACGCCATAGCGCGTTCGTAAGGAAGAACGATCAGCACACCCAGATCGGATTCGTTCCACTTGGCGTGATTCCCGTCGGTTATGTCCAACAGGTGCGAAGTCTTTCGAATCTCTTTATAGATTTCGGTAGCCATATAGCCGTACTCGTCATGCCATTTGGCAAACGCCGCGTCTACAGGCTCCCCTGACATCAGCCGATGCGATCCTTTGCGTAACCCTTCACGACCGAAAGGGCCGCAGCCGCACCCGCTATCAACGCTACCTTCAAAGTTCCCTGATCTCCGATCACGAACACGGCTAGAAAAGCCTGAACGAAAGTCCAACCAGAGCGTTCCATAATATCCATCATGCTGTCCACAACACCTTCCATGTGTCTGAATCAATGACCCCGTTCGCTTTCAAAGCGAACTGGGATTGCCATTCTTTGCAGGCATTCCGAGACTTCGCTCCGTAAATGCCATCGACCTTTAGGTTCGCGCCTCTGTCATTCAAACGCTTCTGCGCTAGCGCAACCCACTTACCTTTAGAACCCCTCCTAATAGGAAGGGCGCTTTGTCCCGCCTCCAGAATGTAGCGGACAATCCCATTCCAATCGACAGCCACGTTCGCTGGCTTGTCGCCAGCAGGCGTCCCTTCTTGGACCCACGCTGTCAGTTTCTCGCCGGGGCATGTCGTAGACGAGAAATCCTTATGGCACCGTACCCACAGGTGGTCACCATATTGTTCCCTAATTGCCCCGACGACGGTAAGAAACGCATTCTTACCGGATTCTGTGAACGCATCATCGGTATCTCCAATGTACGCAACAGAAATAGACTTGGAGTTCCAACCACGGGTGGCAGCGCCACGCTTCCACCCGCGTCCCTCAAATATCTCACCCGTTTCACCAGATACCAACCAGTTGTAGGCGATGGAATCCCACCCACGGGATTCCACATGGTACCTGTCGTGTCCTCTCACACGGTCCCACGGGCTGTGTGACGGCCCCGTCGTGTGATGGGCGACAATCCCTTGCACCGGACGCCAGAAGCCGTGTAAACGCTTCCCAGTGTCGATGGCCCCCCATTCCTCGCGCGAGATGTAGTCCATACCCTAAGACTACTTTGTCCCTCGCTACAAATGCGACCTTCTCAACGCCCGCTCCTGCGAACGCTCTTCCCGCATGTCGTACTGGCGAGAAATAATCTCCTGCTGCTGCTCCCACTTCGTGTTCGTTCGCAACCCAATACCAGCAAACCAAGAAATCCAATTGCTCACAGAGCGCTGCTGATACTTCTCTTCATCAGGGAACAACCGTCGCAAATCCGTGAACGTAGGCAACAACTGTGCCATGCCATGCAACGCATGGTCTGGCATCACCCAGTCACCCTCGTAATTCTTTGAAGCGATACCAAGTATCTGCAAGCCATTCATCATGCCGGGAATCATCGAATACGCAGTCGGTACAGGCTCCGGGCGACCATCGAAACTGTAACCCTTCCAAAGATTCTGCTTCGCCTTCCACTCGTAAGGCGCCTTGATGATCGGCGTCAACTGTGTACCAATCGTTCCCAACGCAATCTCCGCACGCTCCATGATCCCAAGGTCTTTATCGAAAGCAAGCGCAGGATCAAGCAGTTCAAGCGGAGCCTTGAACGGCATGTCAGGCAAGATCATCATGTTCTCACCCTCATACTTCCACGGCAAACGGATAGCGCCCTGACGTTGCATCCAACGCGGAGTGACACCCCCCTCATCGTCCTTCGACATGAGTTCAACTTCCTTCTTCAAACTCACGTACCGGTTGAACACCTCCGGTTGGCGCGCAAACTGTTCCATCATCAAAGGCATGTTCTTACGAGTCCACGTATAGAACGGAACCACCCGCTTCACGACGTTGCGTTCAAAGTCCGACAGATCGTCGTAATCGAAATGGAACTTCATGATGTTGTCGAACGCTTCGCTGGCGTTGCCGCCCTTCTTCAACGTGTCGAAACCAAGCGACCCACGCAAGAAAGTCTCAGTCGCCATACCGAAGTTCTTAGACAAACGCAACGGGGCGTTGCGTGTATTCATCGGGTTGATGGCATCAACTATGTTGACTTCCTTCCCACCGATACGGAAGTTGGCGTTCGGCGCCAACCGGCGAGCCAATATCCCGCGACCGGAAGACTCCACAAACTCAGAAGCAACCTGACCAGAAGCAGAACCCAAACTCCCCGTCCGCGCCAACTCCCTAACAATCTCCACATCCGCTTTGTTTACATTCCCCGGATCAATCATCCGACCACGCATCGCCTTACGCATCCGCGCAGCCTTCTTCGTCAACCCCGCAGAAACCGCCTCTTCCTCCTGATACTTCCAATACGCACGCATGAACTTGCGGTAACTAGACCAATCCATACCAGCAAGATGATTCATGAACGCACCAGACAGGAAGTTGCGCCCGTGAAACCCCGGCTTCGCAATCATGTAAGCACGCAAAAGATTATGCAACTTGTCGTACTTGCTCAAGAACCCCGCAGCGCCACCACGCGCAGCAAACATCTCAGTCGCAAGCATCGAATCAACCAGAGTCTCATTGCCCTGTAAGCGACCAAACGATTTCATCCCAGAGAAGAAAATGTCCTTAACCATTTCCTCCGCTTGCGGCACCTTATGAAGATCGCCCAACTTCTGGTCAGGCAACTTCGACACCAGATCAGTCCACCCCTCAGCGCCGCGTTGGAACTCATCCAACGCAAGGTTCAACATCGCGTTATCACCCTCAATGAGAGCGCCTACAGCCAACCGCAACTCAATCAAATCATCCGGTAGATCCTCCAACGGAGTATCGACCGGGGCACCCAAACGATCCAGCATGTCCAAAGCCTCGTCGATCTGACGCTGCTTCTCATCCATGCCGCTACTGACAAGCCACCTTTCAGTGTCCGCTAGATCGGCAACCCACGAATCAGGAGGTGTTCCACGTTCGATCGCTTCCCTAGCCGCCTTGAGTTCCATCTCAGAAAGCATCTGGCCTGCGGTTTCAACATAAGCCTGAGTGGCGAGTTGCTGGTCTGCGACGAGTTCGGCGCGCCGTTCAACCAACTGTTGTAGAAGATCCTCTGGCGACTTGTTGCTGCCCACAGTCCGTTTGGGCATCTCAGATATTTCTTGGAACCATTCGAAGAACGCAGCAGGTTCGATGAATAGAGTCTCACCCTCTTTAGCCTTTTGCGCGGCGTCTAGCCGGTAAGTTGGATCAAACGCATCGTCCTCACCCCGTCTCCTCATCCACGCGGCCAGTTCAGTTTCGTTTCCGTCGATGTCCCAACCGAACGTGTACAAGACTTCTAACTCGTCATCAATCTCATCGGCCGATAGTTGGCCCGCATCAATCATCTCCTGCTTCAAGTCTTTCGCATCCACCCAGAAAGGATGCGTCATGTCATCCTTGAGTTCTACCCACGGCACCTTTTCCAACTCCGTCGCACCAAACGGGTTCGCTATCATCGCTTCCTGTTCGGCTATATCCTCTGCAAGTCGCTCAAATTGGAGTTCAAGACTGTCGGCATCCAACTTTTCGGCAAATCCTCCCGGTGCAATGTCTGCTTCCGTTATCGCTTCCTTCGCTGGCACCAACTTCCCATCCACAACCTCGTTGCCGGTCAACCGGGAAATGTTGCGATGCGTCATCGACACATCCATCGACCTCGTAGCCAACGGATTGGTAGACATGAAATTAGCGAACTTGCGTTGACCAAAAGCATTCAACCCGCTAGCACCCGGAACTCTCACAGAGTCGCCTAAGGCGCCGCCGTTCACCCAGAACGCGGCAGAATACCCGTCGGCTGTCAGCGAGTTCTGAAACTCCTGATTGAACTGCGTTAGATACCACCGACGCATTGTTGCGTCTTTGCCGCTATCGCCACCAGTTCCGGCCCTCAATTGCTGATGGCCTCCACCGCGACCTGCGGTTGCGGGGGATTCCAACATCCCTTCCCACCCGAAAGCACCTCTCGCCATCTCGGCCTCATCCGCAAAGTCCACCAGACCACCGGCACCTACCCCACCGAAATGCGCGGGTTCACCAGTGAACGCGGCATTTATTACCCTTCCAAACTCAAACCGCCGATCATCCAGACCGATTGAACCATTTCCAATTCCTCCGGGGTTCAGATCCGGGTCCATCGTCCAAAGATAATGGGCGAACTCTTCCGACAGATTTTCCGGTCCACCGGGAGGAATCATGTCCGCAGCATCCTGCGCCTGTAACCACATGGCGAATTCAATGCGGTCCCTATAAGAAGAATCGGCAATCTTCTGAACAATCTCAGAAGAACCTGCCGCCTCCGTAGTCCAATTACTAATGTCAGTAGGTACCCGCACATCCCCCAGTTCATCCGCATACCGCAACGCATCCAATACCTGCACCACTTCAGGGGCCACGTTCTCACCCCTAGCAACCCATGCCTGCATGACCTGACGCATCTGCCGCACCAACTGAGGATTCGACTCATAGACACGAGAGAACTGATCTAAATAGTAATCACCCTGTGCGGCGGTGGCACCACCAGTGTTCTCCCAAGCACCACTCCGACTACCACCCCCATGCGAAGCATTGTCTACAATGTCAGCGACTTCATCGGGGCTACTCGCCCGCGAAATATCAATAGCCACCTGCGCCGCATCAGCCTCGCTTGATCCGTAAGGCAGCCCATAAACCTTGATGCTGTTCGCACCTTCAGGCAAATCCAGCAACAGGTTGTACCCATACTCTGTCCCCGAAGCCGTGTAATACATATTGCCCGGCGTCGAATTCAAAAATGTTGTATCAAACCATCCACTACCCTTGTTCCCATACGTGGAAGTCAACGATACCGGTGGAGCATTAGCCGTGAAATGGAACAACTGCATCGTGGTCCCTGCCTCATCGGCCGCTTGAATAACTTCCTGCGAGAAACCACGTTGAGCCAAAGCGGCCTTCACCATGTCCGGGCTATCCGCCGCAATAAACGGCAGACTGAACTTGTCGGCCAAAACCTCCAACCGCTTCTCAAGGAACTCAACAAACGGGTCCAACTCATCCAACGCATCTTCAGGAGTGGGCATCATCCGGCGAACCCACGCCTCCATCCCCCCGGACTCTAAGCGCAGATCCAAAATCTTTCCGACCTGAAGTGCCAATTCCGCAGTAAGGTCGTCAGCCATGCCAAGATTCGCCAAGCGCCCATAATTCTCATTCATGGCCTGATCCAACATCCCGCCTTGGCTGTCGATGTCGGACATCGCAGCCCAGTTCCAACCGCTGTCGGCCTTAGCGGCCCCCTCGGCGCGATAGAAGAACGACGAACCCTGATCTATCCGAACCAACCCATCAATAGATGAAACACCTATGTTGTTGTAACCCCCACCAACGACATCCCAGTTAGCCAACAGCAAGTCAGCCGCCATCCCCTTGGAAACCACCATTGCAAGCGGTGCCGACGTTTCGTTAGGACGAACATTATCCAAGGTTGTCAAACGCATAAGACCATCAGCATCGTGTGCAACCACTGTTGCGTCCACAGCGACACCAGTCGCTTGATAGAACTGTTGAACAGTTTCGATGTTCTCTATCCACGGGGACACATGCCACAGCGACCCATCTGCCATATTGCGTGACGCATACGAGTTAGGAACGGCAAGACCTAACTCCCGGTACAAGGCATTGCCCAGAACCTCACCGGTAAGACGCCTCCTGCCGGTACCCGGAGGCATCTGGGTGCCATCAGCAGTTACGTCGTCATATCGTTTGACGTAATACTTTCTTCCGTCGTATTCAAATAGCCCCCCCTCGTTGCTACCCAACCTGCCACTTATTTGATCCCCGTTGAGGATGTCTTCAACAGCGGGTCGCGTATTAGCAATAGGCGAACTCATCGTTGAACGGTATTGTTCCATCGCCTTGTAGTGGTGTTCCAACTGCACGTAATCGGCAACAGTCAACAAGCGTTCCGTACCATCGGCGTCAACAATCCGCAAGCGGACAGGCTGACCAGCCGCTGCGGCAGTATCTTGGATTGTTTTCAGAACACTGTTGACCCCATCAACGCTGCCCTCCAACGTCGAACGGATCTGCGTCAACACACCATCAAGGTCAGCGCCTCCCTCAATGAACTGCGACACAGGCAGACTTGACCCCGCGTAATAGGTTTGCAACGCCTCCCGAACCGCCGGGTCACTCATCACGGCAGCATCAGAAACTGCGCCATCAGACGCATCAAGGATCACCTGCTGCGCTGCCACCACCTCATCAGGTGTAGGCAGCGGACGCCCCCCATTAGGGGCAAGAACCTCAGGGGCCACCTCAGCGTATTCGTTGATGACACCAGCCATCTCATCAATGTCTTTACGCATCCGGGTCAAAGCGAAATCAATCTTTGCGGCATCGTTCGCCAAGTGACCGAAAACATTCAAGTCGGCTTCGACGCTGACCCATTGGCCTATGCCATCCGCATCCGTCTGCCCCAGAACCTCATCAAGATCCATGAACAGTTTTTCCATCTCAAGGGACTTGCCCTCAGGAGTCTGGTAAACCCACTTGCCATCAGCAGGTCGCTGAAAAACAGACTCTGGCAGATTCCCCGCGTTTGCCATCTCTCTCAGGCTCGCATCAATGTCGCTTACATCCATAGAGAACATGGATGTGCGCAACAAGTCGTTACCAACGAACGCTTCAAACGCTTCAGGCGTACCAAAGATCCTGCTAACAGCACGCTCAAGTTTCATGACCTGAATGGTGCCTGAAGTCAAAGTGTCATATGCGAACCGCAACGTCGGAGCATCGTTGGAAGCGTGCGCCAAAGCATTGTTTAGACGTATGCGCTCCTTCTCCAGTTTCACCAGTTGAGGACCAGCAGGGGTGGAAGCAATCTCTGCTTCCAACTGCTGCATCTGATCCCCAAGTTCACGCATCTCCTTGCGGTTGGCAGCGAAACGATCCGATGCCTCCACATGCCGCTGCAAAAGATCCTCTTGGTGAACATTCAAACGATCAAGTTCATCGGCCTTCTGCTTGATGATCTGATTCAACTTGTCTTGCTGCTGACGATTCCTTGCCAAATCAATAGTTGGATCAGCCGATTCCCGAATCGCATTCTGCAAATCAGCGGTCGCCCGAACCAACCCATCGCGGACCTTCTGAATATCACGCGCCGTCTTTACCGCAGCAGCATCCGGCAACTTCACATACTGGGCGATGCTGGACTGCAACACCCCCTCGTTGAACAACAGGTTCTCAGCGAAAACCTCGCCCGCCCTGTGCGAAACCTGATTGATGTACCCATCCAAAGCGACCTGTAGGTCATCCGTGAACAGCATGTAATCGGCGCCAGAAGCGACAAGGATGTCAGCGATCTGGTCCTCAATGGAGCCTGCGACTATTTCTTGACCGGTCTTAGGATCAACCGTTCCTGTTTTGGAACCGGGTTCCAACAGTTCCGTTCCCCAGAAATCGCCTTGCACCGCTCGCGCGTCCAACCCACCATCGTCCGAACGAACGAATCGCTCGGCCTCTTCCTTTGATACCAAAGGGTTCTGTTTCCTGTACTTCTTTACTCTCGCATCAAAGTCTTGCTTTGAAATATACTTACGCCCGATTTCTGGACCCTTAGGCTCACCAGCAGCACCTCGGAAACGAGAAGTACCACGCCCTCTCGCAAGTAAAGCAGTTCGTACTTTCTCGCGCGCCTCACCAGTCAACGTGCGCGGCACATAGTTATCCACTGAACCCAAGAAACCGCCAGCACGACCACTAGAAGTGTTGGCAAGATCCCGCAACTCATCCATCATCCCCCGGCCACTATCAAGCAGACCCGGAGCAACAGCCTCAATTTCCCTTATCGCATCTTGGTTTCCACCCAAAGCGCTATAAACAGTTTTCCTAGAAACCGCATCATTATCTACAGCGAAAGCATCAACCTCGTCAATGTAGGCGCGTACACGGGCAGACATCTGAACCTTCAGACTCCGGCCCACGTTCTTCCCACGCGCTAGAGCGTGAACAACACGCTTGCCCTGCTGGACAAGAATGCCGTCATTAGATTCTCTAATGACGGCTTTCAAGTCAGCCAACTTGCCTGACATCTTGCCCTCTTTACCGAAAGGCTTGCCAGCCAAACGGAACAAACCACCACGCTTGAGGGCCTTTGGAACAGTCTTGGCTCCGGCAGCCTTCGCTGCTTGAGCCAAGATGCCGTTACGAATACCCTGCGGAATACCCGTAACCATCTTGCCAAGAATCGGTGCTTCAGAACTAAGCAGTTTCAAACCTACTGCGTTGTCAAGTCCCTTCCCGAAAACCTTTCGGCTGAGATCATCTATCTTCTTAGCGACCCCCATCTTCCTGCCCAAAGGCCCAGTGCCGGGCACCTTCAAACCGAAACCCAACTTCATGTTCGCTGCGTCTTCGGCTGATAGCCAACCGATATTGCGACGTTCAGAAGGCGAAGCGTAACTATTGCGTAGCCGCGACCGCGCCTTGTAGGCGTCAGTATCTACAACCTGACGGCCAGTCCATTTCTTGATTGTTGTTTCAACGCTCTCGTCCAACCCGGACTCAGCCACCTGCTCGCGGATACCCTTGCCGAACTCGTCAAAGAACTCGTCTGCGCCATGACGCATGTTCCTGTCCAGACCACTGTCGGCCATCATCTTCGCAGCAAAGCGAAGATCATCTCCAGCGACAGCAGTAGCCCCCTTCTGCTGTGCGTCCCCAATCAGACCCCCCAATCGTTCCAAATCGTTTACTTCCGCATTGGAAAGAATAATCTTCTGCGCAGGAACACCCTCACCCGCCCTGACGGACAACTCCCAACCATTGTCGCCAAGATCTACCAAAGTATTCTTGATGGTGCCCTTCTTGCCACCAGCAGAAGCCTTCTGTGCAAGATCATCGGCCAAAGCGTGCCAATCACCCTGCTTCATGTTCTTCCCAATAGTGGTCATGGCGTCCCCGCCAAGATCACGCAACCTACCCATCACAGTCTTACGGGCCACCTCACGAGTGATGTTCCTCGCACCCGCAGTCGTGAGTTTCGCCCCAAACCCAATCCCCTTACCAACCAACCCCAAATAGGAAAGCGGATCAAGAAGAACATCGCCAGTAAACCCGATAGCGGCAGCACCAAACTTCTGCCACCCACTATCACGATCCTGCAACAAATCGTAATCATGCAGCAACCGACCATACGTATAGTTGTCGTTGTACTGCTGCTTGAAGTCACTCCAACTGGCATCCTCACCAGTGAATACGTCAATCGTTTCCTTCAAAGCAGACGTAGTAAAGGCCAAAGGCTTTTGAATAGCGTTGAGAAAGCCGCCTACAGGCCCCGAAGTCAGAGTCTTCACATACCACGGAGCAGTATTAGCGATATGAGACTGCGCCGCCCAACGCTGCGTTGACTCCGAAACAGGGCGACCCACCACACCGGGGGTGACACGCCCCAATGCGCTCTGGTCTACATTGAGAATATTGGCAAGGCGCTCACGCGGCGTGCCAATCCCTGAAGACTGGATGGGGGCCGGTGACGTATCCGGTGCCGCAGCGACCGTCGGTCGCATGGCAACCGTGGGTCGTGTGATCTCCCGCTTGGGAAGATTACTGGTGTCCGTTACTCCTGCGAGAGCATCGTATGCGATGCGTCTTTGAGATTCGGGGTTAGTTGTAGCCACACTAGCGACGCGATCCCACGCCTATGATCCCCAAAAGTTCTTGGAGGACGGGAATGGACGAGCCAGTCGGGGGACGATAGGCAGTTGGGTCTGACGGAGATGTACCCGGAGCGCCAACAGGCTGCACAGGGGTCGCCGGTCGCATCGACGCGCCAGCAGGGTCAGTCAAATCGCCACGAACTGGTAGCGACTGGCCCTTGCGGACACCGGTCCCACGGGCGCCAGCACCCCCCACCGCATCGCGGGCTGTTATCTGATTCGCTGCCTGAACCGCCTTGTTCGCAGCATCAATCTCCGCAAAGAACAATCGGATTCGACCAATATCGTCCGCATCCATCGCACCGCCCTCTAGCCCAACCTCAGCCTGCAACGCTTCCAGATAGACTTTCTGCTCATCTTCAGTCATCCCGACCATGTGTTCAGCATGAAGGATATGGCTGCTGTTTTCCTGACCGTACTTACCAACCATATTGGCGTAAGAACCCGCATTCCAACGGGCACCCTGCGTGTCCTCAGCAGCCACCTTATCCTTATACATCTGAGTCTTCGCTGCCTCCGGTAGCGCATCCCACAACGCTGCACCTTCAGGGCCATCTACACCCATGAAGAAACTGGCCGCTTCAGCAGAACCAGCCGCCACCGCTACAGCGGCAGCACTCTCTGCCGCACTGTTAGCAATCCTGATCCGATCCTGTTCAGTGTTCGCTTCACGAATCTGCTGCTGCTGACGCTGGAAGTTTGTAGTCGCAGCATCCGTCTGGGCCTTCCGATCCAAACTACGCTGGCGCCCACTCTCAGCCATCTGATCGCGCTGAAGATCCCGACCCAACTCCGCTTCACTAACCCGCAAAGCCCGATCCAACACCGACTCACCCTCACGCCAAGCACGCTCATCAACAGCCTGCTCACCCTGCCAATCGCGCTGTGCGCTGGCCTCATCCGACTGCCACAGCCTCTGCGCCGCCTGCTCATCCGACTGGAAAGCCTGCCCCTGTAGGCGCTCTGCCTCACGGGTAAGGAAGTCCTCGCGGCGACCCATGTCGCCAAGCAACGCCCCAATCATCGCCTCATCACGTTGCGTATTGAACTCTTCCTGACGCATCGACTCCGACAAGAGGCGCTGCGTTTGCTCCTGATCCAACCCCTGCAACATCCGGAAAGCCTCATCGCCCAAAGCCAACTTCGCTTCAGCACCCAACTGGCCCGGCGCAGCAGCACGCTCCGCAGAAGCCATATTGGCGATCTGAGCAAGACGCGACATGGCGTCCTGCGAAGAAGCAGCCTGAGAACCAGCCTGACCCCCAACCAACTGCGCGACCTGTTCAAACTCATCCGTAACCTGCGGACCCAAATCCGCACGAGCCGTAGCCAAACGATCCGCAACCCCACCAGTCAAACCAGAAGCACGACCAGCAACAGCATCAATCAAAGCCTTCTGCTGTTCAAGACGACCAGTTTCAAGGGCGCCTACATCAATCCCCAACTGTCGGGCAATCTCATCAATCTGAGTACCCCTGCGGCTCTCAGCCTCAGTAACACCAGTCCGACGTTCGCCAATCATCTCTCTAATCTTTGCGCTGTAATCGGTTGTAGTGAGTTCACCCATCAACCTGCGGATTTCAGAATCCAAATCCGCTGGACGATAAAAGTTTGATGGGTCCGACGCAGGCAAAGGGGCTGGCGCTGGTGGAGCCGGAGGCGGAGGCCCCGGTGGAGGCGGGGGAGGAGGGTCGATACCGGCGGGAGGATCAACAGGAGGGGGAATAAGAGCAGGAGGATCAAGAGCAGGAGCATCTGTAGTTGTACCGCCATCATTCGACGGCGCAAGAGTACTCAAGAAAGCAGCCAACTCGGCGGCAGTATCAGCCCCCGTCTTCGTTATCGCTGCCGAAAAATCTGCCGGATTGTAAGCATTCCGATAATCGCCACCCATCGGCTGACCCGGACGCTGCTGAACACCAGCAGCCGCAGCACCTTTCGCTACCGCATTTCTGACAATCGCCGCCATGTCAGGCGCCTGCACTGGAGGTGGTCCTGAAGGGCCAGCGCCACGAATCGCTGCCGAAAAGTCAGCAGGATTGTAACTACTCTTCTGAGCAGTTCTAGCAACCGCATCCTCCAAAGCCTTAGCCTGCTTAGAACGAACTACCGATTCCATCGGACTAGAAACACGCGCTGGACGATCATACTGACCCGGATCGAAACCAAACCCACCCATTACGGCACCAAACCCTGCAACGTCTGCGACACCGCAAACCTACGCATCGCATTAGCGATCTGGTCATCGACCAGACCGCCATACAAGTTCTCTTCCAACAAGTTGCGCTGCTTATCCAACTGGCGGCGCGCCGCCTCCGCAGAAGACTCAACCCCCGAACGGCCCAACTCGGCCTGCCCAGCAGCAATCTCACGGCCCCTACGGAACTGACCCGAATCCAACATGCCTCGCCTGTTGAAAGAACCCGGCAACTCACGGGCTGCCTTCTTGATCTGCTGATTAGTACGGAACATATTCATAGACTGCTCCCGACCCAAACGGTCGGAAGCACGCTGAATATCATCAAGACCATAGCCGTACTCTTGAGTACGACGCCCCATAGACCCCGAGCGTTCCGCATAACCCGAATACGCCACTAGTTATATACCTGACCTGCCAACTGCAACGTCGCAGTCTCCACATTCACATTCACAGTCACCGTACCGCTGCTTCCACCGCCACTAATCGCAGTCCCCGCAGTCACACCGGTTATGTCCCCCGTGGTAGGAGAAGTCCAACTCAGGCCGCTCGCGGTACTTGAATCGGCAGTAAGAACATACGTGTTCGTACCCGCCGACAACTTGGTCGCAGTATCGGCACCTGTACCGACTATCAGATCGCCCTTGGCATCCGTATCGACAGTCAGGGTGACAGCACCCGTGGTGCCGCCTCCCGCCAGACCCGACCCCGCAGTTACAGCAGTTATATCCCCGGTAGGAACCTGATCTATACGTTGGCTTATCCTTGAAGGCATCGTTCCTCCTAGCCGAAGTAAGTGACATGGGCGGTACTGGTTGAAGAAACCCGAATAAACTTCACATCGGTCAAATCATCTTCATACAAATCAATCACACTATACGGATTGATGTAATGCCCGACGCTCGCTGTAGGCGTATCCCAACGCATCCGAATCGGTTCAGCACCATTCGTAACCATCGCAGCAATAGCGCCAGCGGGTCGTGTCAACCCAACAGCAGTACCCGCAACGGATAATGCCTGATCGCCTATAACGGACCCGTACTCTGCCGCTGATCTGCGGATACCCATATCTGCTCCTAACCGCCGAGCGCGGTTACTCGCGCTTCCAAATTGTCTAACTTCTCTTGAATCTTGCGAAGTTCGTACTCAATAGACTGCGCATTCTGTCCCAACATCTTACGAGTTGGCTTGTACACGACTGTAGGCATCAGTCCTCCCAGAAAGACTGCTCGTCCTGCATCAATAAGGCGCTTACAGAGGAAGCCACCCCAGCGACCAGTTCCTCCATTGCGTCCACACGGCTACACAGGTCTTCCATCGCTGCCAACCGTGTTTCTAAATCCCGAATGTCTTCCGAA
>Ga0080013_1001142_pt1 | contig 36053 bp, 47 predicted proteins | sample ETNvirenome_6_85_FD_69236 | JGI IMG/M metagenome (GOLD analysis project Ga0080013, IMG submission 69236) | Marine viral communities from the Pacific Ocean - ETNP_6_85 (SPADES assembly) (version 2) | ecosystem: Environmental > Aquatic > Marine > Oceanic | place: Pacific Ocean | collected 2013-06-19
CGCGGTTTCCGGGAATTTTTCGTGTAAATGGCTGAAATATAACGCCTTTTTGACCCTCTAGCGACAAAGAGGGCTAAAACGCTCCAGGAGCGCCCTGGGCGCTCGTTTCAGAGAATAGCTAGACATCTAAGCGTAGAAATCGAGAAATCGCGTCTCAGAGCGTCTCAGAGCGTCTCGTTTGAGTCTGCTATATCTCAGCGACTGCGAAAACGACTGCCACGAATACGCGACGAAAAAAGCGTCTCAGGCGAGAACAACTTTTATAACGTTTCCAATCATTTTCATTTTCATATTCCGGAGTTCTTTTCTTTTCAATTCCAAATCCTCAGCGAGTTTTATTACCATCCCACTTTGAACTTCAAGGAGAGCGGTTTGGTAGGCAGCCCCTTTTGTGGCGATTGCTGGTTTCACTCTATCGTGGAATTTTTCTAGGAACCATTGGAAATTATTTGTAGTCCCACCGAAGTGTTCTTCCTTTAAACGGTTTGCGGTTGCTGCGATAGTCCAAACAAATTCGTTGCGACTCTTGGAAAACCGCGCAGCACCTTTTCCAGCGAAGAGTGTTATACCTTCTCGGAGTCTTCCAGAGTGATTGAACCACCCTGTAGCGTTTGGGTCTGGAGGGGTATCGGGATGGGCGCCCTTCTTCATTTGGGGCTGGATGAGTTTCCGTCCTTGAGAGCGGAAGACCTCGTTTTGTTTTCGCTGCTTCTTTGAAAGTTTTTTGGTGGGAGCTTTGAATCTTCGTTGGGCACTCGGTGTCGATGGACTGGAGCCCCATTGTTGTCGGCGTGCCTTGGTGTCTTCGGCTACTGGGTGTCGTTTTCCAGCTTGGAGGATTCTGGCGCTAACTCCTTTGAGGTAGGCACGTGCCAGAGGAGCAGAAAGCCCATAAGCGGTCGAGGCGACTGCTATGGGCTCTGCTTTTACTTCTATGGTATACCGGCTTGTTCGTTTACCCTTTTTGGATATCTTGGTCCTCCTTGATATACTCTTTGGAGTTGGAGGAAGGTTTAGGATAAAGTTGTCCGGGTCTTTTACTATCGGCATTCCTCATTGTAGCAGATCCTTTCTGGTTTTCAATATTCTAGGAAACTTCGGCAGTCCAGACTTCTCGGTGAACCCGTTGAATCCTACTTCAACGGTGTCGCCTATGCTTAGGTTTCTTTTTCCATGAAATATCACGAAGGCTTTTTTTCTGCACTCTTGAACAACTGCTCCTTCCTCCAAGTCCTTCAGGTCGTAGAAGGACACCTGGCAATAGTTGGTGCCTATGCTTTCGACTTGGCAATCCAATGTGTCTAGTGGTTTTTGTTTCAACTTAGCTCCTCGCTTTCCAACTGGGGCATTAGGATCGCACCAAACGATTCCTTCGCCTCCTCCTTTTACGTAGGTGTCCCACAATGTCTTACCGCCCTTTAGCCCGTAGAAGTTCTCCACAGTCGGTACGCGTTTCCAAGACTTGGGGACTCTGGTTGTGAACTTCCCATGGAAATCACGCGCCCTTGATTCCTTGTCGTCCCACCATGCTTTCCTTGTCCCGACTATTGCGGAGAGTTCTCCATACATTTTTTTAATCATGGTATCCCTGGCATGGAATGGTTGACCGTCTACCAATTCATCCCGCAGGACTAAGGCGTCAAAAATAAAAACCCGCGAATAGCCGCGGGTCCTTGTATTCTTTTTTCCTTCTTCGGTGTGTCCCATAAGTTCTCCAACTAAAATGCTATTTGGATAACCAGCAAAGACACCAAGCATGGATTGGCTTTCATCGGTACGGATTACCCTTCCGGTTTTGCTCCGCAGTTCACGGACTAAACCATGGCAGTCCAATTCGATTTCGGCGTATTGGCCATCGTACTTTCTTTGGACGATCCACCCTTGCACGGCCTCGCGGGATTTTACAATCCCGCGAGCACCAGCAAAGAGGTCCACCCTTCTCCTACGAGTCACTGGTTTCCTCTTGGCGTACAAAGGCCACTTCCACTTCCTTTAGTTCCTCTAGGTGATGGCAGCATAGTTCCGTGTAGAACTTTTGTGTAAACTGGAATCCGATTGATTGGATATCGCAAGGACCAACATACTTTTGTGCCATTACATGGTCCATGATTAGGTTTACAATGTCGCCCTTATCCAGAATGATTTTAGGCATCGTTTCTTCCTTTCTCCTTATTGGTTTTTAACCATCGGGCTATCAACTGCCTACACCAAGTTCCCGGTGCGGTCTCTCCGTCGTTTTTCGCGGCTGCCAGAATCTCCGACTTGAGTTCCTGAGAACAGGCGAAGTTTATATTTGAGGTTTTCTTTTTTGTCTTACGTCCCATGATTGCGTTTCCTATCCAGAGTATAAATGCGAAACCGAGCAGAAAAAAGGACCCCCAATTTTGAGGGTCCTTTAGGAGGCTAACGGTACTGTTGAAAATACTCATTTTGGTCTTTGGTTAAAGGGTCTAATACTTGAACTTGCTGGTAAAGAAGTTCACCGGCTTGCTCCTCTAGGTCTTCTTGGCAGAATGGACTTCTCCAACCATCGTAGGCGTGGGCCGTCAGGGTGATGGCATCAAGGATCTTCGCCCATTCTTTTCCGGGATTGTATTGGAGTGCCTCCATGAAAAGGTTTACCAAGTGACCCGGCTCTATACCGTCAACACTGATATATTCCAAGGCGACCAAACGCTCAAGGCAATCCCTGTTACCTAGCGTGGTATCATCATTGGAATCCTTTATGGATCGGATGTTGGCGTCTTTCCAAAGATTGGAAAACTGCTCCATGAAATTGGAGGAATATTCTATCATCTCCTGGACCCGTACCAGAAAACTTTTACCCTTGTGGCTTGTCCAAAGTTTATTGGCAAAGCTTGGTATAGCCATCCCATTGGAACAGGCATCACTCCAAACCATTAGGGAGTGGCTATAGCCTCCATTTCCATTGTCGCGATTTTTGGTTCTGATACCAGCACGGAATAACTGGTTGACCTTAGCCGACAACTCTATTTCATGCGGAGCGTTCAAGGTGATGTCCGCAGTGGTTAACACTGCGTCTCGATTGTATCGGATAACGGCCCTTGCATCTTTAGGACATGACTTGGCAAGTTGACGAAGGATTTCATCGGACCAATGTACTTGGTAGGACCGATTGCTTTCCTTGCTAACGATTCCAAAAAGGTCACGTTCCTCTCCACCCTCCTTTGTGAATTGATTTAGGTGGTAGTCTTGGTTTTCTTTTTTCCTGGATAGCATCCTGCATTCCTGCGGACCCTTGTATCCCGTGGTTTCCAATTGTCGTCGCCAGTAATTAAACTGCTCCCTTTTTTGCTGTAATCGTTTAGGAGAAAACTTTTTTAACTGCCTCCAGGCATTCGGAGAAATGTCGAACTCCGTATCCCCGTCCTCGTGGGCATCGATGAGAAGACCATTATGCCTAACGACCAAATTGGAAACTCGGTGTGCGGTAACCGTTCGGTCCTCGGCCTCTATAACTTTACTAAAGTCCTCAACTGCATCAACAAACAGCGGAGTGGTCTCCCACTTGTTTCTCCTGTTAGTCCCCCAACCTTTCGGCATTGGGGTATCTTTGAATGCTGGAGCATATCCAGCAATGATTGGTTTTTCTGGCATTTGGATCCCATGTTGGGCTGCGATTTCAAGTGCTCCTGATTTCATTTCTTCGGACATTGGTTTTTCCTTTTCTTTTCTTCCTGTTTTCGTTTCTCTAAAACGGCAGAATACCGCCGCTCGAAAGCGACGGTATCCTTGGATTTATTTCTGGGCTTTAGGCCCACTACTCGGAATCCTCGTACTGGAAAAACTTAAGGGCATTTTCCAATGCGGTATCCACTTCGTCCCAACTTTGGTCTTCTGGAATATAGGTTTCCAGATCCAGAAAAATGGACCGTGCCTTTTCCAAAAGCTTTCGGATCTTGTCCGCATTGTTAAACCTTCTGGTCATCGCTGCAACGGCACGTTTCCTTTCCACTTGCATGGAGTTCAATTTTTTCTTTGGTCTTTTCTTTTTGGTCGGGACCAGTTTTGGGTTTCCTTGAAACTCTGTTGGATCTTGTTCTACGGTTTCGCGGAGTTCAAGTACGGGGGTGGTGGTTGTCTTTTTTGTTTTTGTTTTTGCCATTTGTTTTCTCTCTTTCTTTTTTCTGTTAAGCGTCCGAGTTTTCTTCTGGGTTAATTCCCATCATATCCAATAATTCACCTAAAACATTTTTCGCGTTCGATACTGCCTCGTCTGGCATGCACTTTTCCAAGTCCGCTATTCGCTGTTTATTCCAGAGGACTTCTCTTTCACTTATCTCCAGTTGATGCCGTAGGAGTTCTGTGAGTCGTCCAACTGCCACTGCCGTTACCAAACCAATTCCCAAGCCAGCGGAGTTTCCGTTCGACCCCTCTTCCAACAAGCGTATTCTCTCTTCCATTTCCGAAAACCTCTTGGTTGCCAAGTCCTCAAAAGTTTCTCTTTCACAATTCTGGTCGTCTTGGTTTGTATCCAGTGCGTCCACTTTTCTTTTCAACTCATCCAACTCCTCTTGGAGTTTATTGGTTTTATTCTCCACGTTGGAAATGCACTCCTCAGTATCATCGTCCAGCATGGCGTCACCGATTACGGTTTTCACTTCGTGCCGCACGAAGGAAAACATTTTCGGAAAACATTCCTCCAGAACTTCGTGCATTGCTACCATTTCTTCCATTAACATTTCATCGCCCATTTTCGTTTCTCCTTCGTTTCTCATCTTTGCTGCAAATATTTTTTTTTCGTTTTCGTCCATCTCGTGCATTTTCGTTTCTCCTATTCGCATCCGAGAAGGCAGATGCGATGATCCAACTCATCGCTGACATTCCGGGTGACTGTACACTTTCGCAAATCCCTGAGGGCCTCTCGGAGTTTTTCGGTTTCCTTTTGCAGTATCCGGAACTCATTCGCGAGTTTGTTGTAATCCTCAACCAGCGTTCCCGCTCGCTGCCTTGAATCTGCCGGTGTGTTTCCTTGTTTTTTTCTTCGTTTTATCATCGTCTTTCCTCCTTGTTCTATTGTGAAACGTTGATTCCGTAGGCGGATTTAATTTTGTTTGAACACTCAAAGCAGTCGAGGTCATCACTTCCCCAATTGACATGTCCGGTCGTTTTCTCCTCAGCTTCGTCCGCGCAATCTGCACAAAGCGCACAGTCTGCCTCTGTTACATAAAACACCGGGTACCCGCCGACCATTGTAAATCGTCTTTTCTTTCCGTTCTCTAGTATCATCTCATTCGTCATCGTCTTTTCTCCTTTTCCAAATATTAAAAACTGAACTCTGGAAGTCCGTCAGGGTTGGTTACTTTTGAAAAATCGTTCTCGTCTTTTTTTATGTCCTCGTCTATGTCGAATTCGTCTTGGACCAAATCAATAATCTCGTCAAAGGAATCGTAGGTGGTGTTGTATAGCTCCACAATTCGGGCTGCCTTCGACGCTTGAACCACTCTCGCCAATTCAATTCCATCTTGACTTATTACAATCCACATTCCAGACCGATACTTGTCGCAGTAAGTGACTGCGTTCCGGTTTGAGGGGTAATGCGTAAAAAAGGAAAATGGAGCTTTTATACAATCGCTTTTTTTACAATTGTGATGGTCCTCTAGCGGCCTCATGGACAAAGTGTTTTTATTCACTTGAATCACTTTTCCAATGTAACCATAGCTTCCGTCGCTTGCCACGACCTTGTCTCCTACTTTGAAACCATAATGCTCGTTTGTTTTCTTTGCTCTTTTCATCGTCTTTTCTCCTTGTTCTATTGTGAAACGGTTACTGTGAATCCTGAATGGCTGCTCGGATCAATTCCAAAACGGCGTTGTGCTTGTGCTTTAAAAAAACTGGGTTCGTGGAATGCGTTTTAAAGATGTCCATGATTTCCTCTGCGGTTTCGGTGACGATTTCATCGATTGCGCAATCCAAATTTGTTTGTTCTGTTTTCGTCATTGTTTTTCGTCCTTTTTTTTCGTGATTTCTGTTCTGTGGCTCTATATATGCATAATATGACAAAAAACAGCAAAAATACAGTCTTTTTTAACATAAAACAGCACTATTAGGGCAATAATATCAACAACTTATGAAATATTTCAAGGTTTTTGATGATTTTTATGAAAATAAGTGGTTTTAAGCGTTTACATGCGCAAAAAACTGGATTAAAAACTCGGATTGGTCCACAGTTGGAATATGCGTTCCAAATTGCCGAAAATTTCCTCGTACGCTCGTAAGTTGAGCAAGGACCGAGTCCGAGTTATTTCGGAGTTGGCTTCCGTTGCAATCCAGTGTTCGGATTTGCATCTTACGGAAATAGATATAAGGAGATTGAACCTTAGGAGAGTTACGCTTTCCAGAATCTACGAATATCTCACCGACCAATTAAAAGAGCAGCAAAACCAGAGGCTTATTGATTCCGTTGAGGCAGTGGAGAATCTATGGGGCCATGGCATGGAGGATGTTGCGGATAGGGAATCGTTTGCTACGGAATTCGATAATACTACGAGCCGAACGACTCATTAGGAGCGAGGACAAGTTCACGGACTTGGGCGTCCTTGTCAGAATCGTAAAACAGGACTTGGAAAACGGCGTAATTGTAAAGAAGGACAAGCCACCAGTAGTTTTATTAGAAGAACATGAATTCGGTGGTATGTTCGATAATCTGCAAAGGCGAATAGTGGGCCCAAGCAAGAACCCTTTGGTTTGGTATGTCACGGAACTCCAGTGGCCTTTGATTACACACCAGACGGAAGAATCCAGGATTTTAACTTTTGGGGCTGAGGGTGCGGGGAAGTCCCACATTATGAGTTGTTATATTGCCTTATCGGTTTTGAAGTTGATAGGAGTAAAAGGAAACGCTGGGTGTACTGCTCCAACTGGTGACAGATTGCGGACGTTCCTATCCGTTTTGAAATCCGTGATTCCTATTGATTCTCCGCATGTTAAAAGGCGTGGGTCGTGGGGAACATTCCATGGGTATGGAGGTCCTGGAGAAATTCGTTTTGTTACCGGACTGACTTTGCAGATGAGGCCAACACACCAGAGTTCCGCTGCTCTTGGTTCTCCGATACAAGGATCGTCATGGCTTTTTTGCGTTTCGGATGAGGTTCAGGATACAATTGAGGAACGTGGTGACCGGGATGGAGACATAGAGGCAAGGTTAAGGACTGCTCCAGGAGGAAAGTCTAAAAGATTATGCACGGCAACGGCAAAGGACTCATCGAGGTTCAGGGACTGGAAGTCCAAAAAGTTATTATCGCCAGATTGGACGATTGAAAGAATGCCGTACCAAGCAAATTGGAGCGTGTGGCCAGAACACTGGGAAACCATGCGCCGAAATTTGAGTGAAAGAGAGTTTAAACGGAGATGTTTGGCTTTGGATCTCCCTCCAGAAACAGCGGTTTACCACGCGTGGGATAGATCCCAAAACGTAAAGAATATTCCGCAATTGGGTGCCGTGGATGTGACCTCAAAAGTGCTTAGAGGTTATGGAAATTTCGGAATGCTAATAGGGCACGACCCAGGCACCGTACAGGACGTTTCCGTATGTCTTAAAGCATTTCAGTTTGGAAAGGAATCATTCTATCGCTGGTATGTAGTCGATGAACTTACAACTCAAGGAACCAGTGAGCGGCACGCCAGTTTATTGATTGAAAGAATGAGAACCAAATGGGAATTGGATTATTTCGGTGAACATGAACCTAAATCCTTAATTCGTTGCGACCCATACGGGGATAGTGGTAATAAAACAGATAGGAGCGTATACCTTACTTTCAAAATCGCGGGATTCGATATTAGATCCGCACAGTATGATAAAAAAGGGAGAGGTCGTGGCGTTATTCAAAAGGAAGCACGGATCGAAATGGTAAATCGTCTTCTATGCTCCGCCAAAGGTGTCCGTAGGCTTTTTGTATCTAACGACGACACCGGCGCACCATGCGCCAAAAAATTGGTACGGGCATTCGAGCATTCCGAGCGGGACGCCGCAGGAAGAGCGGAGAATGAAAAAAAAGGAAGCATGGATGACCTTTCTCATTGGCCGGCAGCCCTTGGGTATGCTCTTTGGCCAACGGAGAAGATCCACAAAGTTCTTGCGGAACATGTTAGGACACAAAACCAATGGATTTAAAAACCGCACTAGGTACACTGCCAAGCGGGAACGTTGTCGGATTATCAACGGACGAGATAACCACATTCCTTCGTGAGAAATATATTTTCAACGATGAGGAAAAGGGGAGACAGACCAGATCCGGAAACAGGCTCAGGCTTTACAAGGACAAAGGAAGAGAACTTGTAGAAAGCATGGTCGAGGCTCTTTTTAGGAATCTCAAGGTAAGGGAGCTACGGAAAGAGTTCGTGAAATATGCAATGTTCCAGAACGTTTCCAAAAGGATTATCCGAGAAATCTCGATGGTCTATAGTTCCGAAGCACTCCGGACCGTAAGCAATAAAAACGATTCTTACCAAGAGGTAATACGGGCAACCAAGCAGGACAGGAAATTCAGGAACGTCAATAGGTACGTAAACCTCTTAAACGAATGTTTGGTTTGGTTTGACATAAGAGAAGACGAACCAATAATCCGTGTGATAACTCCAGACAAGTTTTTCGCGGTTTCTCACCCGAACGATCCAACTCACCATGTGGCAAGTATCATTTCCCTGGAAACAAATGGGATTGAGGTAAATGAATCCTCTCCTCGATGGTTAGTCATAAGCGATACGGAATTCTTCAAGCTGGACAGTTCTGGCAGAATGGTGAGCGGAAGCTACTTAAAACACAACCTGGGCATAATGCCAGCGGTCCTAGTTCACCGTGAGGAACCAGAAGATATATTATTGGATTCGGATTCTGGGGAGGATTTGATTAGTGCCCATTTGGCAGTGGCGCTATTGAATACCTTGATGCTTAAGCAAAGCAAGTCGGCGGAAAAGGTTGTTGCTGCTTCTGGTGACCTAAGCACAACCCCGACCAATCAACCCTTGGACCAAGAGGTGGTCCAATCTTTTGGAGAAGGAATTTCCTTACAGACATTGGACTTGGGAGCAGATCCGGAAGGATATATCCGTGCGGCGCGTTCCGTAATCAAGCAAGTGGCGGCCAACTATGGAATTCCTGAATCTGTTTTCGATTTGACCTATGCGGCGTCAAGTGGTTTTGAAATCGAGTTGAAGCGGTCACAACTTATGGAAGTAAGGCAGGACCAAATCCTTGATTACAGGCCAGTAGAAAGGGAATTTGCGGAAATCCAATCAAGGGTTTTAACTGCCGCAGGTCACAAGTTGAAATTTAAGACATCTGGTTGGATGGTGAACTTTGGAGAGGTCCAGCCTCCGCGTGACCCGAGAGAAATGCTTACCTACTTTGAAAAAATGCGCCAGATGGGATTGATGAACACCGCGGACATGTATATCCGTTTGAATCCCGAGGCAACCTTTGAACAGGCGGAGCAGGCATTGCTTGCCAATGCAAGAGTTGAATCCAGTCGGGTCCAACTTCTCCGCGCCCTTAATACTTCCCCTTCCTCTACGGTTGATGATCCAGGCCAGGATCCTGAAGACAACGGAGGATTGAGGTTGGTCGATGAACAATGATTCGGCATTATCCGAAAACGCTATGCGGAGCGATAACCGTAAAGGAGACATCCTAATGGAAGAACAAGAACCGGACATGGAAAACATCGATAGCACAGCGGACACCGCGCCGGAAGTGGAAGAAAAATCCACAGCGGAGAGGACGTTTACTCAAAACGAAGTGAATGCCTTACTAGCTAAGGAGTCTTCCCGTCTAAAACGAAAACTAAGAAAGCAAAACAATGCGACTCCGCAGGAGGAAGCTCCATCGGAGGAAAGCAGTGCCACGGTTCAAGCCCTAGAAAAGATTTTGGGCAGATTGGAACGTTTGGAAACGGATAGTGCAGAAAAGAGCCGAGAGGTCGCCTTTGAGACTGTTGTAGGAGGTCGGGAGATGGATGAGGATGTTAGGAATTTATTGCAAAGGACTTTCGATCCAGAACATCCAGAACTGACCACGGCAATGCTCGAAAAGTTGGCCCCTATCACGACTAACCCAACTGGTTATCAGTCGCCGGGCGCGCCTTCCCAGTCCAGAGAAACCGATCATGGTCCAAATCCATTAACGTGGACGCAGGATGACATTGAAATTCTGGTGCGAGAAGGGAGATTCCTAGAAAGCATCGAAAAATGGCGCGAAACACTTCCGGGTGGAGGATCCAACCTGCTTAGTCGTAAAATGAAAAGGAAATAAGGATATGGCAGTTACAACCACGACAACCCTAACCGAATTAGTTGGAAGCGAATTTATAAATCGGGCCGTGCTCGAATACGCTTTGGACTTTATCGTTATCGCTCCATTTTTGAATCTTCTGGATTTACGCGGTAAGTCTACCAGCGTTGGAAGTTTCCCACGATGGAATAGTCCTCCAGATGCCCACACCGACTTGGGAACAAGTGCAGCTGCGGGTGGTTCTGCGGAAACCACAGACCTTACTTCGACCGCATTGCAAAGTACACAGGTAAGCATCACCGCTGCGGAAGTTGGTATCCGTCGCGATGTTAGCGATATTTCCGTAGAGGATAACGTCCTTGGTAGCAGCGTCTTTGATTTTATCGTAAAGGATGCTGGCAATGCGCTCGCGGTTTCCTTGGACGATGATGTTTCTGGCTTGCATGGTTCCTTGTCTAACACCACCGGAACCACAACTGAGGATCTGGACCTTGCACAAATGGTTGAGAGTATGGCAAAACTCCGTAACCAAAAAATGCGAGGCCAAGCGGTTTTCGTTCTTGGATTACAACAGGCTCAGGACCTACAAGCGGCACAAGCTGCTTCCAGTGCCACGACCATTGGTAGCTTCATGACCATCGAGGCTAACAATAGTAATTTCTTGGGATCATTCATGGGCGCTCCTGTTTGGTGTTCCTCTACTACGGACTTTATGAACAGTAGCGCGGATGAAGCGGGATGCCTGATTATTCGCGGGGACACCAATCCAACGTCTGCCGCTTATGGGATGGTTATGTCCCGTGACGTTCGCGTGGAAACGGACCGCGATATCCATAACCGAACCACCTTGGTGGTCGCCACTGCTCGATGGGGTGTTGGTGAAATCAACGACGATGCTGGGGTTTGCGTATTCTCTGGCAAGAACTAATTAACCCATAGGAGTGGGGGGAGTCATCCCCCCCACTTTATGAAAGGACCACTATGAACTTCGGAAAGCCACAACCTATTTGGAACGTCTTAAACGCCTGTCCCGTTGAAAAATACATGAACGATGATGGCGTTATGGTCGAGGACCGAGTTCCACAAAATAAGAACAGGAAGCTAATGCTTAATCTGGTCGGAAGCACTACCTGGCTAGTCCTTAGCACACATCCGACCATTCTGAGACAGAACCCTTATGGCGTGCAAATCCTCGCGGAGAAAATGGCAAAAGGGTTCTTACCAATGGATGAATGCCCAACAATGCGCGGGTATATAAAATCCTATCAAGCCAAACCAAGCAAAGAGTGCCAAGGGATTGACGGTCGTGGGAAACTAGATCCAAAAAAACCATGCCCCTGCCTTCTACGTGTCCAAAAGAAACGTAAAGCGGCAGCACTAAAGGAATCGGAAAGATTCAAAAAATCAATGATGTCCGATGAACAGGTAATGCGGGATTACATGAAATTGAAAATTTCTCAGGAAGCCCAAGCGGTTGGCGATGTCAAAGAATCTTGAAATAAAGGAATCACTACTCGAAGGTGCCGCTGAATCTCAGCGACAAAACGGGTTGATGCCTACGGTACAGGAAAACGAGGAAATCATCGTTAACGTACTGGAGAAGGTAGACAAGGAACCGTCTAGGCCAAAACCATCAAAGCCAGAGCAGGGACCCGCAGATAAGATTGGAGAATGGGAACACACCAAGACACCAATCATCGACGAACCGGGGCCTAAGCCGCGGCCATTAACCATGCTGGAAAAAAAGTTGATAATCGAGCGGAAACTTCTTGGCAAGCGAGTTGTCCAGCTACGGAGTAAACCTGAATGGAAAAAAAAGGTTGAATCGATAGTGGCTTTGATGATGGTGGCAGGAACACCAGAGCAGCACCAATTTGCACGGAATAAATTGGAACAGCTTATAGAAAAGAGCAATCAAACGTTCGGCGATTGGCGAAAGATGCCGGTACAAAAACTCTACTTCGACGGAGTTAAAAAATGAATCCATCGCTGGAAATCTTTTATAACGTAACGGGGCAAAGTATTTACTTGGATGCAACCGAAGGGCGGCCAAGTTCAATTACTAGCGTTTCGGTTTTTGAAGATACTACTGGCGACGATGGTACTGTGGAGAGTGCAACGACCGGTTCCGCAAGTGTGGAAACAAATCCAAACACGACCGTCGATGCGGCTTCTGGTGCAGGGCAGGATGATCCTAGAAAACTTTCACTTACGGCGACGACTGGGATCGAGGTTGGCAGGACCTATCTCTTGACAGGAAGTAGCAGTGAAAAGGAATGGGTTGAAGTAAGGGAAGTCGTTTCTGGGGACTATGTTGTTATTCGTAGTCCGTTGCATAACGCATACGTGAGCACGGACACCCTACAGTCAACCAGGATGACCCTCAGCGTCGATTCTACATGGGTTGCAGATAAGACAAACATCTCAGACGACCTTAGTCCGAATGCGGGCTATAGGGTTCGTTGGGTGTATGTGGTTAATAGCGAAACCTTTGTAAAGGACTCCTACTTTGATTTGGTTAGATATAAAGGAACCCACTCGGTGACCCCTGCCGACATGGAAAGGTTCCTACCATCGTGGAGAAATATTCTCCCCACCTATCACCGAGAGGACAATGGTAGGGCGTTAATCGATGAGGCATACCAACAAATAAAATTCGACTTGTATTCCCATTCCCGCGCCGATGAAATGATACGAGACAGGGAAGCGGTAAATGAATTGGTAAAGAATAAGGCGCGTGAGCTTATCCTTTTCCAAAGGTTTTTTGAAAGTGGTACAGGTCCAGAGATAGCCGACGAGGCGCGGACTCAGTACCACACTAGGTTGGACGCCCTTGTTGTTCGCACCAGTAAGATACCATTTGCAGTTGATTCTGAAGGGGCAGGATCAATAATAACTCCCACCTCTATTTGGAGCAGATAACAATGGGTCAAAAAATAATTACATTACTAACTTCCGCAACGGCAACGAATAGCGCACCTTCTGGTAGTTCAGCGGGTGTATCAACGAACGGTTTAAAGACTGGCGGGAACATCCCCGACACTTGCTCAGTGTTCGTTAAAAGCACAGCGGGATCGGGGACAATGACCGTGACTATTAAGCTGTTCGGTTATGTTTTGGATGCACCGATTTCCGGATCTTGGTTTGTCTTGGGGACGGGTGCCGTTGCTACGCGCGGAATTCTGAATGAAGGCGCGGCGATCGACGAAGTGGTACCAAATGGTCTTCGGCATGTTGAACCACTGTCCTATTGTGGAACGTTCGATAGGCTTTATGCGGAGATCACGGCGATAGGTGGGTCGGCGACCGCTGTCTCTGTTTTCGTTGTTGCCGAAGATATTATCGATTAGGTGGACCGAATAGTATTTCCGCATGGGTTACTTAAACCGAAATACTTTTTTGAAAACCAGCGCGACGGGGTATTGGCGTTCGTATGTCGCGGCGTCTTTTTTTTATCGTGCCGCAGTTGCCGCATCTGCTTACGATTGGACTGCGAGCCTGTTTGACGAGAACAACATTGACGCGGATGCGGGGACGGGCGACGAGTGGGATCAAGCGGCACCCAAAAAACGATCGGTGTTTTATAAACCTCACGGGAATGCGTTTCTTTTCTGGGTTGATTTCTCGGGCACACCGGCATTAAAAATGGTGTTCGGGTGGCACAATTACGACGCTGCTGACGATTTCAATCAGGTTGATGTTGGTGTGTACCTTGGTAACTCGAATGTGGTTTGCACAACTGCAACGGGGATTGAATTTTCAGGAGGCAATCTGGTCGATGGCGACCATGCGCTACAATACCAAATGCGGCATGATGCGAAGAGTGATCTCTACTATTCAATCACGGCCGTGATGAGTTGTACCAGTAATGTTATTACTGTTTATCTGACGTGGACGCAGGACGCATCTTCCTACCAGTCATACACGTCTGTTGGAGATACAAAGGTCAGCGGTAACAAAAAAATACAATTTACTTGGGGCACCGACAACACTTGGACAGTCCAGACCGACGCGTACAATATTTTCAATTCGGCGTTCGATGCAGATTGCGCGATTACAAGCACGGGCGGCACTCTGCACAACCTCATTGATGATGTTACTATCGACGGTGATGCGAGCGATAAGCGTGTATGGGAAGTGGTGGTTTCATAATGGCACATGAAGATTACAAGGCTTTGCTTAGTGAAACAATGTGTAAGGGTCCAAAAGCATATCCCGGCTTCACTGATAAGAACGGAGCCCAGATAGCGCAGGAGTGCTACCAGGTAGCAGGCAGGCAAGATGCTGCGGTTGCGGTGTTGGCAGTGAATCCAGGCGATACCCCTCAAAGCTATATCCAGAGGATGAGCCTGAACTGGGACGCGTTGCCATACACCGGCAACTTCACCCTGCAAGATAGCGACTGGCTTGTCTTCGCATGGAGCGAGGACGGCACCGAAGGAATGAATACCCACCCCATTTTTAGCGCGCAGGGAAACGTTACAACTGGGTACTTAATCCAAGCATCGGGCGACTATCCGGTCGCATGGCTTAGCCACGAGCCGAGTATCAAAAGCGACGTGTACCCGTTGGAAAAATGTTTAGGAATGCGGTATTTTTCAGAGAATAAGCGCGGAAAAATCGCCGTCGTTTTTCGATTAAAGGGTGTTTCATAATGGCGACGACTACCTTTGAAGCTATTAGAACGGCTCAGATGTCGTTGGTCGAAGGGTTAACTCCTACGGCATTAGCTAGTGCCAAGTTCTTAAGACACCGAGAGGAGCAGGACTTTAGAGATTGGTGCATCGAAAACCCACAAGCTGCTTTCCGAAGATTTTCAATCGTTGACCAGTTCGACTATGAGATTCCAATGGTAAGTAATACGGATTTGGAATTCGTTGAAGGAAGAGAAGAGGTAACCGTATGCTACCCGGAGGATTTTAGGTATGGTGGAGATAATTATTCAGATTTAAGGGACTTGGTTAGGAATGACCAATATTTAATAGATAACAAGTTAGGACATAGAGGAACTGGAAACTATACCGACTCACATGCCGTTTTGGAAGCCGCATCCATTGAGGATTCGGAAGGTGTAGTGTTCCTTTCATTGGTTTACGTTTTCAGGTTTTATAGGAGTGTATAATGGGTAATCCATCAAATTTAGGAGCAATGCGGTTCGCGGATGAGGCAACCTTTGGAGAGGTGTCAACGACCTTCGATGAAAGATTGGAAATTATCGCTCCAATCGATGCAGGAGGATTGACGCAGACAATGGAAATGGTTGATCCGACCGTTCAGTTTCAAAACGATGCGGCTTTGCCAATGCGCGGGGTTCAAGGTGGATCGTTTACGGTTTCCCTCTATCTATGCGGGCATGGGTCGGCAACCACTGGCGCCATTTCAGCGACTGCCGAGGAGAATTTCATTTCAAGGTGCATCGGTAATCTTGACGTAACCAATGATGGCGGAACAGTCGCTGCGACGACAAATGCCAACCAGTTCACGGAAACGGACGCAACCCTTTCGGCGGGCGGCTTGACGCGAGTTGGAACGCTCGGCGATGGACGCGGGAACGGTCAATACATTGCCGTGAAAAATGCGTCCACTATGCTAATGCACACGGCACTGGATGGATCTCCGGATGCTGGCGACGTTCTTTACGCTCCCGCCATGATTTACCCAAGCGAGGCAGGGACCTCGTCATCCATAACATCGCAGAGGATTGAGATAATAACCGCCAACCAGTCCTATCACTGCTTTGGGTGCTATCCTACTGCCATAAGCATAACTGGACTCAGCCCAGGAGAAATCCCAAAAATCGACATTACTATGGGTGTTTCGAGGTGGAACAGTTACAACACAACATTCCCAACCGCTACATCGGTTAACTCCTTCGTGCCGTCACCTGTAGCCGCAGGATCGTTTTTCTTTGGCACGTTTGGAGCGGACACTCGCACAACCTACAGCATCCGTGATTTCTCTTTGAACATCGATATGGCAGTTACGGAAATTCGAGGACCTGGAGCGACCAACGCGCACCAAGTAATCGTTGGAGCAAAAAGAACAAAGTGCCAAGCCAGCTTTGATTTCACAATTGATTCGGAGGCGGCCAACACTACAACTTTCGAGAGTTTATGGAATACCGCGGAAGGTTCACAAACCTTTAAACATTGTTTGTATACCTGTTCCGCTGGAAGGGATGGTGCGACCGTTGGCTTTTACTTCCCGAAAGTCCATTTAACTGGTCAACGACCAACACAGATGGACATGGATGGAATAAATAGGCAATCCATTAGCTGCCGGGCCGTAACAAGTGCGGCGACCGCTACCGCACTGGAACGTGCTAACTTTATTTTAGGACTTGGGTAAATGTTAGAAGTTGGAACAGTCGCCACTCTGGTCAAGTCGTATGATGTCTTCTATTCCGAAGATCCTGCAATCGACACGGATGCCGAAGGGTATAATGACATTTGGCAGGACTACCTAAGTACCAACGACTGCTCCAAGATTCCAATGAAAGCAGGGAGGCAGCCTACCAGATGGAGGTTGCGCCATATTCGAGGCAAGGCGAAAAGGATGCTCCAGGATACGATAAGAAAAACCGCAGTTGATGGAATGATTTCACCGACTGCCGCGTATCTTGCGTGCCAGATGGGTCTTTTGGAAGTTGAAAACTTGGTGGACAAGGACGGAAGGGAATTTTCATTGGAAACCCAGTTCGACCGGGATTTAACTATGAAGGTTGTGCGGGAAGAGGTGATGCAGGTGTTGGATAACATCGACGAAGGGCAGTTGGTGAACCAATTAGGTATCCGGGTGATTATGAGTATGTCCTTAAGCCCTTTGTAGTCATGGGCCTTCGGATTCTTCCGCAGGTCCAGTATAAAAGGATGAAACTGAGAATGGATAAAAATCCACAATCCAGAAATTACCTAAACTGTTCAACGTGCGAGAAGGATCTTCCTGCGAATGTCCGCGCCCGTTGGAATTGTGGTTTTCTAACACCTAAAAAACGTGTTGGTCCTGGGTTTCCCTCTCCCGCCGGATGGGAAGCGGATAAGGATATATGTCCTGGATACATCATACAACTGCCCCAGGTTATCGAAGTGGCAAGGGCAAGGGTTCACTGGAATAAGGGTTTACTAAGGGAGAGATACGAAGGCGAGGAACTAACGGGCGTTCTCTTGGATGGATTGGAGTTGCTGGAAGGCTACGTTCAGGATTTGGAAATACAAATATCCAACGAAGGGAATAAGTAATGGGAATCCTAGGCATAGGTAGCAACGTACTCACTACCTTCAGGTCTGACAGTAAACAGCAAAGGGCAGACGTTAAAAAACTCTCTGGCGTAGAAAAGAAACGCCATAACGCGTTGGTGATGGGAATCGAAAGAGAAAACGCCCGAATGGACAAGCAAATTGCCATGCTTGGAAAAATCGGGATTGCCGCAGCGGCTGTGGGTTCTGCTTATATGGCCCTTAAGGCATCTTACGAAAAATACGCGGAACGTCAACAAATGCTGGCAGCCGGTGCAGGCAGCAACCTCCAAGCTATGCGTGATGTTACGCAAGGATTGGTAAGCGATACTCAACTCCTATCAATGGAAGCCGCGTTATTGAACGGTGCCATTAGACCGACGAGTGCGGAGATTGTTCGGATTACCGGGTTCATGATGGCTCTAAGGAAAGAGGGCAACGACTTCAACGAAGTCCAGAAAAAAATGACTCAGGCTTTTGTGGAGTTAAATTCCAGAAAGCTGGTTAAGTTCGGTGTCCAAATTGACGCCGTGACTGGCGAAGTCGAATCATTTACTAAGATGCTGGCGATGGCCGACAAACATATCGCAATGATGGGTGGCGATATGACCATCGCCGGCGACACAATGAGGAAGGACCTGACCAGTTTAGAAACTGCAACCAGTGACCTTTCCATTGAACTAGGAAAACTTGCTTCGGATGTTCTGCCTCCGCTGATTAAACTTTTCACGGCATTGGCAGAGGCCATCAACTCCGTATCCGATGCCATAGGCAAAGTATGGGAAGCACCGGGATGGCTAGGCAAGGCAATGAGTCTTGGCGCTACGCCTGGTGCGGGAAGTACTACTGGAAAATTACACTCCGACTCAGCAATAGAGCAGGCACGATACAGGGCCGGTGCACACAGGGCGTTCTTTGGTGAGTGGTATGTAAAAGACGAGGAGACCGGAGGGTCTAAGGTTGATTGGCTTGCGATGACTCGCGAAAGTGAATGGAGCAGTAGAGAAGCAATCAACAAGGCATTTCAAGAATACTTAGATGAACACATGACAATGCGGCCCGGTCTCCCGGAGAGGGGACCACTCGAAGAAGTGATTGACAAGGGTAAGGGCAAGGGCAAGGGCAAGGGTAAGGGTAAAAGGACCAGAATGCCTTGGCTTCCAAAGCGCAAGGGCATGGTAGACGAAACGGCGTTTGACCCCAACACATGGAATAGACTCCTGGACCAGATGAATGCACAGTACCAACAGCAACGCGCCGATGAGGAAATGATTGGCATGCCTTGGCTTGAATTGCCGAAAGAGATTTTCGCTAAACAGGACATCGACCTTGAACCAGAGAGGAAAACCGCTGATGAATTGGTTGCGGAATACCAGGAGGCGCAAGACAAGATGGCAAAAGCCGCGATGCCTGGAGCTTTTGATTTGCAGACCCTTGCCATCGATAGATTAAAGGATGCCTTCGAGGGAATGACGGCCGCCTTTGGTTCTGCGGTTGGAGCGTGGATAGATGGAAGTCAATCCTTTGGGGCGGCGTTTGAACAGGCAGCGGCTCAGGCACTAAAGGCGATAGCGATACAGGAGTCCATCGAGGCAATGAGGCATGCGGCTTATGCCGTTGGTTACGCATTCACTCCTGGAATGCAGGGGTATGCTGCCGGACATGCAGTGGCTGCCGCAAAACATGGAGCGGTCGCAGTGGCTGCCGGTGTTGCTGCTAGGTTAGTTGGTGGGACTCCTTCCGCTGCTCCGAACACTGCGGCAGGAGCGGGCATGTTGAGGGGTGGGAGGGAATCCCGTTCTCAGACCATTATATTGGGAGCCGACTTTGAAACCGATTCGGCAAGGAGACGTTCTCATAGGATGGCTTCCATACTTAGACAAGCGGACACGGGTGGTTCTACAGTAGTGGAGTTTTCGTAATGGCAATAAGAAACGGAAAGCTGGAAAGATTGATTGAAATCCCTACTGGTGATTGGACTTTCCAGCTAAACGAGGGTGGCGGTGCCGTAACTGGGACGGTTGTCGCAGGTGCCAAGTATTTTCTGTCCTCAGGATACGGCGGAGGTAATGCGTTTTTAACAGACATGGACACCGTGCTGGATGGGCTTGGTGGCGATTACACCATATCATTTGGAGCAGGCGAAAACGGAACGGGGAAAGTTACTATCGCCCGCACGGATGGAGGGCCTGCAAACTTTGCTATAACGTGGGTGTCCACCGAACTACGTGACTTGTTAGGGTTTACACAAGGAAATCTAAGTGGCTCGGCATCATACACGGGGGACTCTCAGGCTAAATCCTTATGGTTGCCAGATGCCCCGATGAATAGTTTATTTGGTGCGGCGGATAAAGGGTTTTATGAAACGGACGCGTTGGCAACCGAATCCCCATCTGGGGCGGTTAAGGCATTCTTTGGAAACAAAAAGCAGGTTAACCAATTGTCATGGACCGGGATATCCCACGCGAAATGCAGGGCAAGCGCAGAGGACACCACCAATGAATCCTTTGAACAGTTTTGGCTTGACTCCATATTAGGAGAGCAGTCATGGGCGGCAGGACCATGCGGACCAATTCGGGTCTATTGGGATGCTGGCGACGATACAGCCTATGGAGATTATAAAGTGGTCGGTGAAGCGATGCGCGGGTTTAATCCGAGTATGGTGCAGGACGGGTGGCTTGGTCTCTGGCAAATTGAATTGGATCGAATGGTTGTTGTATAATGGGAACAACCTTAACATCGCTCCAGAATGATGATGGAATACGCGTATGCTTCGTGGTTGCCGTAGAGGGCTATAGCTACCTTTTAACGGATTACCACACGCCATCGGATCTTTTTACTTCCAGCACTGGATGGCACGGGACTGACTGGTCCAGTGCTCTCGGAGGGTTGTCTCTGGAAGGAGTTGTGTTTGAGCAGAAAATAACTCCTTGGGATAATAAGATAATCGGAAACGAAATTTCTTTTTCCGTGATGGATTACGACGGAGCGGACCAGTTTGGGATTGACGTTTTCAAGGTTGGAGGTGGGAACGAAAGCCCATTGGCTGCTTCCATGTCCATATCTCAAACCACAAGCATTAAGGTCAAGGACGTTACCAACTTTGCAAGTTCTGGAGCCGCATATATAGGGACGGAGCGGATAGACTATGCGAGCAAGGACGCAGGCACCAACGAATTAAAAACCCTCACTCGTGGGAAGTTCTCTCCGTTTAAAAGAGATTCAGGCGCGAATATAGGCAGGTCCCATAAACTGAATCTAAAAATGGGAACGGTACCGGCACCAACAAAGGTAACGGATGCCCCCCGCGTATGGATTGGAAAGTGGTGCGGGATTTGGATGCACCGAGTTATCGGCGGAGTTATCGATACAAAGGCAAACGCGGAACTTATTCACGCTGGAAAAATAAACGGGATACAGGATTCAACTAACGGAAACACGGTTGTTAGTGTTGGAAGTATACTTGATGTGGTTTCTGGTCAGACCATGTTGCACGACCAGTATGTCGGTAGAGTGAAAAAAGGAATCTATATCGGCACCGATTTTTGGCTTAGGTACGAAAGCCAGTTGACCGCACCGTCATCTGGTCCCAACAGTATTAAAAACCAATTGTTCAATGCCACCACTTCCGACTTAACAGAAGGTAACTGGTACACCATAGACGAGTTCGTGGATATTTTTAATAATTGGTTGCAGGACCATATAGTCGCTGGAACTATGAATGAAGGCGTCAACGCCCATATAACTACTAGGTGGGGAGGGAATAAGTTTAATATAAACTTGGAGGAATACCCTGGTACTTGGACGCTACACCGGCACTGGTTAAAGGGTCCTCGCCATTATATAGAGATGCTAGGTTTCAACCCTGAGGGTAACGGTCTCCCTTCGGAAACTGTTTATGCCAATGCAATGGCTCCTCATGGAATGGAGGTAGAGCCGGACAATTTCAGGTCTCCTCTGGATCCAATTACAATTCGCGCCTTCCAAGGTGCAACGAATGGCACTCTGGAGCTTGAATTCGCAGATGGCACCTATGTTGACAACACCGACGACATGCCAGATTTTTTGACTTACAACTTGGACGGTTTTACTGGAACTGGATGGGGGGTTCTCCAAATAAAAAAATCCCTTGTTATGGCAAAGAAAACCAGCAACACCACATTTAATCCAGTCAGGACAATCCCGGAACTAAGTAAGATAGCGGGGGAAAAATTCGGTGCCTATGCAAATTTCCTTGATTCGGGAGGGTTTGGGGATGTTCGGTATGGAGAGGGTGACGAATTAAATGTAAAACAAGTTGTTATGCTTGAGGGGAAATTAAAAAACCTGATGGCTAAGATGCTGGCAACAACGGACGTTGATGCTCATAACGAGGCAGATATGGACATGGGGACCGTTTGGGGTTCTCACATGGGAGCAGCCATACCCTATTCTTTAATGGACACACCGTTTGAAGATTCGGTTTCAGGTTTTGATTTGGCTGGAAACCAAATCATCGTTGTTATTGATGAGCCAACCACATTCGAGGATTTGTTCCTAGCGGATATTACACTTCGTGGTGCCTACTTTATTTTTCGTAAGGGGACCATAAGGCTAATAGCACCACAAACGCCAGTTGTATCATTGAAAACGCATGACCTAACGGAAGCCAACAAAGCAGCACCAACCGGAGAGGTTGATCCTAATAGGACTCCAACGCAGGTCACGAATGAGTTTTTAAGGAATGTTTTCAAGCTACACTACAAAAGGGATTTAACACAGGACGGAAAATATTTAGAAAAGAAAACCTTCCAATTCCAATCATCGATTGACGACTATGGAGAGGCAAAGGCGATAACGATTAAGGCAAGGAATAGTTACGCTGGGCCTTCGTTCGGTGATGCAACAGAGCAATTGGCAATAAATGTTGTGGCAGTTATGCTACCGACTTGGGGCAAGCCAATGCGGAGACTGAGGAGAACCGTGGACATGTCTCTCTATCTGGACATGGCTCCTGGAGATATAGCGTTGGTAACGGACACCTTTGCTAGAAATCCAGACGATGGGACGAGAGGAATAACGTCAAAGCCTGCCCTTATTCTCGGACATAGTTTTTCCGTAACTTCTGGAATGATGGGGGAAGTGGACCTCCTGATTGGCGCCATAGACGACACGGTGGCTTATGCGCCTACGGCAAAGATAGACGATGCGCAAGCCAACTCTGGATATACTTCCGGCACTCCATCGATAACAGTGGACGCCCATGAGTTTTCTTTGGACGCCGAACCCGCGGATGCGTCCCACTTTGAAGTTGACGACCTTATAAGGATTGAGGAGATAAGCCCGTCCAATCCAGCCAGTACAACAGCATGGGAAAGAACAGTAGCCGGTGTTTCTGGAAATATTATAACCTTGAATACCACATTGAGTTCACCGGCATGGGACACCGCGAAGGAATACAATGTTTACTCCCAGGATTATGCGTCGGCGGTAGCAACACAGAAAGCGGATTGTTATCAAGCCGACGATGGAGACCATAGAGTGGTCGATACTCGCAACCCTTACACCTACGGGATATTCAATGAAGGGGACACCCTTACTGGCCCTCTAGCCAGCACGTTGCCAGAGAAACACGCCAACTCCTGGTTTGGTGATGGGAACCCCTTAACGGTTGTGGCCCATAGCAATTTGGCGAAGATGGTAAATAATCTAGTCGGGTACAAGTGCGCCACAAAGGGAACGGAGATGATCCCCACTGGAACTGCTATCACCGGACCAACTGCGGCAACATACAAGGTTTATCAAGTGTTCCCTGTTTATCTAGGTGTTGGTCCACATTCATCGGAGGGTGGCAGGCTTATAAGGATTTCTCCTTTCATGAAAGCATCGGGCGCGTCTGGTGTTTCCATGAGGGTTACAATATCAAAGATTCCTCCGCACGTTGACCCTGACGTGGCGGCTCCTGCGACAACCGATACGGCATTCGAGTTACCTTTTTCTCAGGCAGAGTTTACAACCTCTTCCACGAGTTACGCGGAAATTACCGCACAGACCGTTCCCGCAATCTATAACACTGGTGATGGAATTGCCTATATCACTATAGAACTAAAAGGGTCCGGGTCCCATGCAACGATATACTGGGGGCTTAGTAGATTTGAAGTGCTCCCACCCGGAGGAGAATAATGGCCACCTATCTAGCAGACCAAAGCATTCCCCCAAGAATCCATCATGAGGGTTTTGTTCGTAACGGGAAAGCACCCGATGGTCGATATATGCAGTCGGTTGTAAGAGGTACGAACCATATAGCTGCTTTTAGGAAAAAGTGTTTTTATACTTATGGGCGTGACCTAAACTCTTTGGTTGCTGGAATATCTGCGGGCAGAACATTTGGAGTAGGGTACAACTGGAACGGATATAATACATCCAGACTGGAATTCCAAGTTGGTCTTATGCGGGTTGTTGCGGCAAGCTACACCGAGAATTGCCGTGTAAAGATAGTGGTAACAAGGATAAGTGATACCAGTACCCAGACCATTTATTTTTATGACTTAATGTTTGCGGCAGGGCATTCGGTCGACACGCCTGAAAAAATAACTTGGATGAAAAAGGGCGTCAACGTAAATGCCAACGAGGCATACTCCATTGAAATCGTGGAAGAAAATTACGCTCGGTGCGTAGCGGTTTGTGCATTCGAGGTTGGTGGAAATCCAGTTGATGATACGGATACTGGAATCGTTAAACAAACCATAGGTGGGACGGGTGCCCCTATACTTGACGCGGACCAACAGGATATAATAGAGGCGCAGACAAACCTTTGGAAAAGAAATGGGAGCGTTTTAGCATGGTGGTCTTTGGACACGGATCCTTATCAGATGGCGGCAACGACCTACACCAACTTGATAGACCGTTCGACTACGACAACTGTGGGCGCGGCAACTCCGGGAATAACGCTGGATTTACGATACCATGCCGTGAAATCCCAAACTACTGTTCCTGTCCGGCTTGCAGCACTGGCACAGCGAACCAGTGGGACAGGTTCGACGGCGGACAATAGGGTAAGGTTTTCAAATGGGTCGGACCTTATTGAACTTACAGGAATTGGAAACACCAAGCAATGGTACACCGTTGATGGTACGTTACCCGTTGGGGCTGCTGCCGATAAATACGATTTTCAGGTTAGAACTTCGGGGGACACCATAAAGTTTTACGGTGTCACCGTTTTAAGTTATGAGTGAGGAATTCCCACATACTCCAGCACCCGGAAGTATAGGAAACGTTTTGGAGCACCGTGTAAATTCCATAGAATTAAAATATTCGGACATAAAAAAAATGGTCGTTAACAACCGAGAGGCCATGATTGACCTTGTTGGGAGTAGTGGAAAGAACGGGCGTATAGGATTCATAACAAACCAGTTGGAAGAAATATCAACCGAGGTACAGGAGATACATAGAATCATGGAAAACCAGCGGACCTTTATCTGGAAAATTTGTTTGGCTATGCTAGCAACCTCGGGAGCTGGAGCAGGATTGGCGCAGGTCCTAATGGCCGCGATGGGAACCTGATTTGTGGAATCTAAATAAAATTTGCCAACTGCTTCGGAAAAAGGAAATTGAGGTAGTACCGTTCGATGGTGGGTTGATTGGTATTCCAGTTGGATTAAAGGAAAGGGACGAAGTTTATGGTGAACCATCTGTTTCCGTTGGAGCCGACAACAGGTTCAAGGTTTCTAGGAAGTTTGGAAAAAACCTTGGAACGGTTCCTGCTGAAAGGTTTCCTAATTATTTTCGTCGCCTTTATATGCACCGATTGGTTGCTCCGTACTTTGTGGAAGCAATGCGTCGGGCTCATATCAACTGCCCCGATTGGAAACCAAAAAGGATAGGGTGTTTCAATCCAAGAAGGATGAGGCATAGCAAAGATCCACGCGTTCCGTTCTCGGACCATACCTATGGGATAGCGTTCGATATTGACCCATCAGAAAATAGAGCATGGAGCCGAAGGAAGTATAAGGATAGACCGATGCCCTTTACTAAGGGTTGGAAAGAATATAGCAGCCTACCCGCTGGCGTGGTGATGGCTTTTGAAAGTGTAGGTTTTGAATGGGGCGGCAGATGGAAAACATTTTGCGATCCTATGCACTTCTCTTTAAGAAAGGTAAAGTAATGGCACAAGCAAGGAAACCTGGGTACCGTACTTCGGAGTTTTGGTTAAGTCTTTGCGCTTTAATTTTAGGCGCATTGATAGCAAGCGGGTATGTTGGAGACGAATCGACCGCAGGCAAGGTTATGGCCTTTGCTGCCAGTGCGTTCACTGCTCTTGGATATAATATTTCCAGAGGCATGACCAAAAAGGCAGAGGCACTAACAAGTGCCATTTCTACCCAAGACCCCAAGTAGCCCTTGACGATATAAGCGATAAGGTTGAGGGCTCCTTAGTCGCGGCAACGGATCTCCCCGAGAACACCAGTAGCCTAAATCTCACCGGGTTTATAAAAGGAGACAGGAAGAGATTCCTGACTGGTGCCCTCGCGGAATATTCACACCATTTTACCGACAAGGACGCCGCATTCCTAAGCGCATCCATTGCCATGGAGTCCGAACCTGATAGGTCCAGGCTTGTTTATGAATTCCTTGCAGGAGTGAAATTTACTTTCTGAATTGTTTAGGCTAGTATAGTACAAGTGCCAAACAATGGAGATAACATGGAGCCGAATGCAGCGGAATGGGTAGATATTGAGGACCTGGTTCCTTGGACAGAGAATCCGAGGGACAATGACCACGCAGTGGATGAAGTTGCCAAGAGCCTTGAACGATTTGGCTGGGGTGCCGTTATCATCGCTCGCCGTGAGAATGGGAGGGTTATTGCTGGGCATACAAGGCTTAAGGCAGCAATCAAACTTGGGCATGAGAAGGTTCCTGTTAGGTTTGTGGACATCACGGAACATGAATCGAGGGCATTGGCTTTAGCGGATAATCGATTGGGTGAACTTGCCAACTGGTCACAGGATCTATCCAAAATCCTATCGGAATTAGATAAGGACGAGGTGAACTTGGACGGACTGGGTTGGTCCCTTGTTGAGTTGGAAAAGCTCATGGTGGAGAATGAACCGGCAGCCCAATTTGAGGAATTCAATGAGGACATAGGAACGGACCATAGATGCCCAAAGTGTAACTATGAGTGGTCTGGAGCCTCCTCATGATTGCCAACAACCCAAGAGTCCCTAGAATTGCCAAGGACTTTTTCAGAAAAGAGGTCGAGGACCTTCGTAAGATGATAAGCAGGCAGGATGACGAAATATCCATGGCCCTTCTTCGGAGATCCAAGCTTGTTCATAAAATGCAGAAACTGAAACAGGATTTCCAAGTGGACATGCGGGACCCATCCAGAGAGGAAGAGGTCTTAAAAAGGGTGGATGCTGGATTATACGGCGAAGAGGTAGCCCGTAAGATTTGGACAGTTCTTTTCGAGCATTCTAGGTTTGATGAACCAGAGGGATAATGGAGAAACCTCCATATAGAATTCCAGACATGAAGGAAATAGCGGCGATCCCATGGAATGGGATAAACGTGGTTTCCACGTTTTCGGGATGCGGTGGATCGTGCTTGGGATACAGGATTGCGGGATGCAAGGTTGTATGGGCCTCTGAATTTGTTCCAGCCGCGGCAGAGGTTTATAAATTGAATCACCCAAATTCCCATTTGGACACTAGGGACATCAGGGAAGTAGAGTCTTCCGATATTTTACGGGATGCAGGTATCCCAAAAGGTTCTGTGGATATTTTAGACGGAAGTCCTCCGTGCTCTTCCTTTAGCTTGGCGTCCGCAGGAAAGAGAACAAAGGATTGGGGAAAAGTAAAAAAGTATAGCGACACCAAACAGAGGACGGATGACCTTTTTTTCGAGTACACCCGAATCCTTGACGGGTTGCAACCCCGTGCCTTCGTAGCCGAAAACGTTCCTGCCCTTATAAGAGGAAAAGCCAAAGGATATTTTAAGCAGATAATTGGAGAGTTGAAAGATTGCGGTTACAAGGTTTCCGCAGCGATTATAAATGCTGGAAGACTAGGAGTTCCACAGGCTCGCCAAAGATTGATTTTTGTAGGGTTTAGGAATGATTTGGGGTTGAGCCCAGTTTTTCCACGTCCCGATAGCTGGGGTTATACGATAGGAGAATCCTTGAAGGGCCTTGATACCTCTGTCCAGTGCATTCGGTTTACCGGAAGAGGATGGGGAGTCGGCGCTCCTATTTATACGCCAAGTTTCCAGTCACCAACCGTTACCACTATGGGATTTTTTAGCGATGTTTACAAAGTGGATCGTCCAAGTTCCATTAACTGCTTTTCGGAAAATCAGAAAAACTCCGATAGGCTAACCATACATGAATTAAAAAGGCTCTGTTCCTTTCCAGATGATTTTGAGCTTTCCGGTTCATATGAGCAGAGATGGGAAAGGCTTGGGCGCGCCGTACCTCCAATGATGATGAGTCGGATAGCCTCAACCATTGCGGAGAAATTAAATGCCAAGCGATGACCATCTAACGGAAGGAATAAGGAGAGTCCTTATCGAGGAAGTGGAGAAGATAGATGGAAGGATTGCCGTTCTTCTATCTGGTGGAGTTGATTCCCATACACTGCTTGGTGCAGCAATAGCAGCAAAAAAAAATCCTCTTTGCCTTACATTTGCCTTAGAGGGTGTCAACTCAATGGACCAAAGGGAGGCAAGGAGGACCGCAAAGGCCTGTGGTCTGGAGTGCCGGGTTACCATCCTTCCTCGATCCATAGATATTTTACAAGAGGACGTTTCGGAATTAGTAAAGGTGTTTGGTCTTAGGAAAAAATCCGACATTGAATGCTCATGGCCCATAGTTAGGACAATTAGAGAATTGGAACCAGGGTTTACCGTACTCATTGGGTACAATGCGGAGAGATACTTTGCTCTTGGTAGGAAGAGGGAGATAACCTACAGGGACCAAGTTGACCCCGAACCAATAAATCTTTTCAGGAGAGAAGAATTCCTAAAGGGTTCCCCTCAAATAAGATGCGTTAGGAAAGTTGCCGCATCTAAGGAATGCCAAATAAGCGTTCCATACAGGGACCGATCTCCGGACCTTCTGGACCTATTTAACGGGTTCAACTTCAAGGACTTGAATTCCCCAAAACAGAAAAAACATGCGCGCCTTGCATTCAAGAAGGAAATCCCAAGAATTGTAAACCTACTCCCACATACAAACCTTCAGCTTGGTGACTCAGGTATAGCCAAACATTTCCGTTCGTTAATAGATACGAATTGGAACGTTGGAGGGTGGAGGTCACCAGTTGGAATTTATAACGCATTGGCAAACAACAGGATAGGAGTGGAGCAATGAACCAAGACATGGTTATCCCTGATGGAAAATGGGAATTCAACGATGAGGTCACAAAGGTTTTTGACGATATGTTAAAACGCTCCATTCCTCAATACGAGGTAATGAGGGAAGCAGTTACGGATTTGGCCCAACAGTATGCGGTACCACAAACCGATATAGTTGACCTTGGGTGTTCCAGAGGAGAAGGAATTTCCAGACTGATAGATTACCTTCCATTCAACACCTTTGTTGGCGTTGAGATTTCCGAGCCAATGAGGAAATCCTGTATAGATAGGTTTTCCGATAGATTGCCTGCCAGTAAGGTAAGAATCCTTAATCTGGACCTTCGCCATCGGTACCCGGCGTGTTCCGCATCCGTTACGTTGGCGGTCCTAACTATACAATTCACGCCAATCGAATACAGGCAGCAAATCCTAAAAAACATTTATGACCATACGGAGAAGGGCGGAGCCCTTATTGTGGTTGAGAAGGTTTTAGGCGGATGCAATGAAATAAACGAATTGCTGGTGGACCAATACTATTCAATGAAAAACAGGAACGGATACACCCATGACCAGATAGACCGGAAAAGGCTATCTCTCGAAGGTGTATTGGTTCCTGTTACCGCCAAATGGAACGAGGAAATGTTGCAGTCGGCGGGGTTTAGTCGGGTGGAATGTTTTTGGAGGTGGATGAACTTCGCTGGTTGGGTTGCCTTAAAGTGATGTTCTAAGGCGATTACCAATATAGGTACTCAGGACTTTCCGAGCTTGGTCGTGGATAGTGTTATCCGGGAATATCAACCGGGCATGTTGGAGCGTTTCAAGGACCTCTACGGTTCTATCGTATGAGAGGCGAGACATAACACCAAGCATCTTGGTATTGATAATGGTCCCACCCCAAAGCCTTTTCCATACTGCGCCTTCGTTTTTATCCTCGAACTTACTATCCAAGAACTCCTGGAGGATCTCCTTCGATTGGTCCATCTGGTAACACAATGGAACGAAGGGCCAAGCAGCGGTTAACCTAATGGCCTCAGGGAAGTCCAAAAGAAAAATTAGAGTGGTCGGGTCGTTTTGCCGTTTATACGGAGCCAACATATCGTCCCAATAGGCGTTAGTTTTAACAAATTCAATTTCCATTTTTTTTTATCCTCGTACCAAACGGGAAAGGAACGACGCAAGCCACGAGAAATATCGTAGCTTGCGCCGTATATATTATTTTTCACCCTTCATCCTGCATATCGGACACCAAAAGGATTCCTTTGGTTCGTCCTTATGTTCTCGGAACATTTCCCACTTATCGCCACAGGTTTTACAGTTATACCAGTGCCAATATTGTGTGACTTTACGGATTTTATCCGGATCCTCAAGGAAGGAATAGGTGAAGGTGGTCCTATGGGCCATTAAAAAGGAACTTCATCCGACTTCGGTTTATTGTTGGTTGGTGTGTGCCCTTGCATCGATGAAATCCTGTTCCGCATGGCGGCGGCAAATTGCTCCACGCTTCTATCGTCCATCGGGTTGTTCACCGAGATATTCTTTCCTCCAACCTTGTTGACCCATGCCACCTTGGTGTGCATTCGTCCTTCGTACTCCTCATTTTTAAGAGTAATGGACACGGTTTCCTCTAATGACCCAAGTTCCGTAAGGTCTTCACCTACAAAACCCATGAACCTTAATGCTTGGACCGTTCTCTCCCACGTCTTATCCGTGAAGTACCCCCACCATGTTATAGTCTGCCCTTCGGCAAAGTCCTGACCGTTGCCTCCTATCAATTCAAATTGGACCGCTAAGGCTTTTGTTCCTGCGCTTGAAAGGCACCATTGGGTTTCGATTGCGCGTGCTAAGTATTCTCCTGGTATCAAATTTGGCATTTTTTTCGTCTTTCCTAGAATGGGTTGTTCATCGCTTGTTCGGTTGTTGTATTACTGGTTTTCTTTTTGGTTTTCTTTTTGGTTGCTGGCAGAGTAGGCACGTCCAGCCTTACCCAGGACTCCGGTCCTTGTATTTCAATTTCATCGGGTAACGGGAGCCTGGTCTTGGCATCAAACGCCGCGGTCCTCTTGGTATGGATGTATCTCTTGCCTGTGCTGTATCCTTTTGCTCTTACCTCGCCCTTCATCTTGGCGGCTCCTTCGTCAAATCGCATAAACCCACAAACGTCGGACCACTCTTTTAGGAAGTTTCCTGCCTTTTCATTTAGTCTTAGCTGGTAACGGTCATAGTCGTCTCCTTCTGGGTTTTTGAATGTTCTTATGTGTGAATGGCCAATAAGGACTATTGCCATACCTCTCCGTTGCCTTATTTGGTCCAATTTGCAGGCAATTCGCTTCCATTGAGTAAGGGCGAACAGGTACCCCTTACCGAAATCAAAGTCCCCCATGGATTTGACGTTGTAACTTGCTTTTTTGCACACGTCGTCCCAGATAAGTTGTTCCAATCTATCCAAGGTATCCAGTATCAAGGTTTTGAACCCATGGTCTTGCTCCAATATGGCTTCCAAGGATGACCAAATCTCATCCATGTCGGTTGCATGGCCTTCCTTGAATGGAATACGCGTTAACTCTATGGATCCGGCGCCACCTTCTAAGTCAATATAGATAGGGTCCTTGGCACCAGAACATAGCGTGGTCTTTCCAGCCCCCTCTTGACCGTAAATAATGTACCTAGCGGGCTTTAATAATTTGCAGGGTTTTAGGCTTTTCAGTTTCATCCGTTTTTTCTCCTTGTAGTTCTTGGTGTATACTTTCTTTTCTTATCCAACGGCTATTTTCCAAATCGCTGGTTTCACAACATAAATCAAAAAACTTGCATGGCCTATTGAAGGTAAAACAGGCGTCCGAATTTGTTGGGTGTAAATCCTCACTCCTGTAGGCCGACATTTGTTTGGCTTGAAACCAAATGTGTTCCATTAACTGCTTTTGGTCCTTTTCGGTACGGTATACCGGTCCTCTTGCGAAGTACTTGGAGGGTTCCTTTAGGTATGCCTCGACTATCCGCTTTCGATAATCGTTCATGGTCTCATCTTCCAAGTGTTGGCCTTTTCTAAGGCGTCTTGGACCGTCTTTCGGGACCACCCATTTTTGTTTATCAACAGGGGTCGCCTTGTATGGTTTTATAGAGGACTTTCTTAGTACGTCATACATGCAACCGACAGGGTTGTAACCAAGTTCGGTAGCGGCGTATAAATAAATTCCAATTTGTTCATCCAATTGGAGCTTTTGCCAGTAGGTGCTTCCTGCCGAGCAATCCATGCTCGTGGTCTTGTGCTCTATTACGAAAACCTCTCCTGTTTCCCTATTACGGGCGATGGCGTCTATTTTACCAGACAACCGGTAGTTCCTACTGGCCCTACCCGTGTTCGGGTTTATTAGAGGGAGATTGAATTCCAATTCTGTGGCCAGTGTTTCCCATTCCTTAATATCCCAAACTCCATCGTACATTTCCATCATGACCCCAAGCCTTGCATGGGCATCTGGATCCAGTTTTTCTTCGGAAGGAGTAAACCCCTCAATTGTGGAGCCCTCCCACATACACTCCAAAATCTCATGAGCCGCAGACCCGAAAAGAAGGGCTGCCGCCTTTCCAAGTGTTTCTATGCCTAACTCATAAGAATAATAGTGCTTCCTTTTGCACTGTCTAAAAAGTTTTAGTCGCGAATTGGTGATAATTTGGAGGTCATTCGTCATACTGTTCTGTATACTACAAGTATATGACAGAAGAGGGCACAGAAAAGACACCTAGGGCGCTATTAAGGCGATGGTGTGATGACAACTCCTTAGAATTCTTAGCTTTTAAAAGCGAAGTAACTGCGGGTTATATTCACATGATTATAAGAGGAGATAGGACACCAAGTAAAAAAGTAGCAAGGAAAATAGAGCGAATAACTAATGGAGAAGTAAAGGCGAAAGGATGGACGAAAATTGTACCGGAAGATTGAGTGTAGGATTTGGGCAGATAGGAAATTCCTTAAATGGAAGCCTAAAACCAAGATTGTTTTTTTCTATTTATTAACAGGCAGGCATACACACCAAATACCAGGAGTAATTGTTGGATACCAAGAGGAGATAGCCACAGCCATAAAGCATGCCAATGCCATCGAGGATGCCACTTACGATGACATTGCCGATGCCATCGAGGATATCATTCGGGATGGCTGTTTGATGGTATGCGAGATGGCACCTTTGATGTACCTAAGAAACGCATTAAAACACAACAAGCCTGTATCTCCAGGACAGGTAAAATCATGGGCCAAATCATTCAAGGAGGTCCCTGATTCTCCCCTAAAAAACATTATATATCGGGATGTTAGTGCCATACTGAGTGGCATGTCCAGTGGCATGTCCGATGCCTTTGCCGATGCCATGCCCGATACAGAAACAGAAGCAGAAACAGAAACAGAAGTTATAAGGAGAAAAAAACCAACCCGAAAACGGGCCCGAAAGGCGAACCCCAAAAAGAGGGAACGGGCGATAGCGGAAAAAAAGGTTGCAGAGGCAACCTCTATAATTGTCATCGCCCATTTATCAGCAAAAACAGGCAAGGACTTCCATCCTACCAAGACGGATATAAAGAGATTCCAAGAATTGGTACACGAGGGGCATACAAAGGACCAGATGATTGCGGTCGTTGATTGGGCATGTTCCTCATGGGGGGCCGAATGGCAGGACCGTATAACTCCAAAATCCCTATTTAGGATTGAGAAATTCAGGGACCATTGGCAAGCGGCAAGAACAAAAGGGCATAGGAAGGAAACCATGCCCGAATTAAAACCAATTTAGGGGGAACCATGTTTGCGAATGAACAAGTGGAAAGCTTGGTTATTGGACGACTGTTAATCGAGCCAAGTTTACTAAATCAAGAAGCCATAAGCGGTAACTATTTTACTAACTTTATAAACAAGACCATATTTATGGCAATTGAGGAAACGAAGGAAATCCTAAGGGACGGAGACGACCTAAATAATATAAATCAGATTGCAGCATGTATGGAAGGAAGGAATCACTTAGACCATGTTGGAGGATTGGTTAAATTAACCGAATTTCATCCCGCTATAGGAGAGACCTTTTTTTATAACCTAAAAGAGCTTAGGAAGTTGTTTAGGTCCAGGATGCTCCTAAAAGTATTACAAGAAACGATTGGTAAACTACAGCATGAAGAAATAGAGGCCGAAGAGGCCATAGATTCAATGCTTCCTCATTTTAAAATGTACGGAGAAATAGAGGAGGATGGTAGAACGTTAAAAGATTCCGTCAAGGATGAGATAATATCCATATTCGATTTTATAGAGGCGAGGAAAAAGGGGCAAGAGCCTCTTGTGGGTATACCAACAGGAATAAATACATTAGACGCCATCATTGGAGGGATGCCAGTTGGTGTACCAACAGTTATAGCGGCAAGACCGGGCGAAGGAAAAAGTACGCTTGCCTTAAACATCGCCAACAACGTGGCAAAGAGGGGCATCGGAGTACATTTATTTTCTTATGAGGATGGGGAGAAGTCCTTTTCTCAAAGGATGATTGCCATGCGTACTAATAACGACTTATCCAAAATCGTGCATCGGAAAATAGACGATACGGAACAGCTAAGGATAAGGACCATGAAAGGAACGGCCCTTGAAAATATACGAGTGGAAAAGGCGCATGGGTATAACGCAAAAAAAATCACCCGTTCCTATAAGGCCAATCGCTTACAATTAAATACAAAGTTGGTAATAGTTGATTACTTACAGTTAATGCCTGGAGAAAACAGGCAAGCCCCTACACATGAGCAGCTAGAAAGGAATATGCAGGAGCTTGCGGCTATGGCAGCACAGGAGGAAATCGCCGTTATGATACTTAGCCAATTAAAAAGGGAAACGCAAGGCATAGAGCCTAAACTAAATGACCTTAGAGGGTCGGGCGCAATAGAACAAATTGGAAAACTAATAATAGCCCTACACGCGGACTCACCAGAGAGCACCCAATTGAAGTTTGTTATATTAAAAAACTTTCAAGGAAAACGAGGCTACATGTTCGGTGATTATAATAGAGGGGAATGTCTCATAAGATGACATACTCCTTTTTTGTTACAGGAGAACCAAGAACGAAGGGTAGCAAGTCCTTAATGAGGACAAGGAGAGGGAAGTACGTTATGGTAGAGGCAAGTGCTTCCAAATTAAAGAAGTGGATGAGGCTAATAAAGGTAAGGGCCTCTATTGCATTCAATGAACCGATTAAAGGGCCCATCCATTTGCATTGCCTATTCTATTTCAAAAGACCAAAGACGGTAAGGGATAGGGTACTCCCACATGTACGCCCTGATTTGGATAAGCTATTGCGAGCGGTGAACGATGCCTTAACTGGCATTGCATTCAATGACGATGGACAGGTGACCACCATCCTTGCCCATAAATTATATACAGAAGAGGAAACGGGGTGTCATATCACCATCAGGTGTGATAGCCTGAGATAGTCATTCGTTTTAAGGCTTTTGGCCTCCCCCGTATGTGCTTCGTCCGCCATACGGGGGTTCTCCTTATTAAGGGAATCAATGTACAACACCATCCTATGTATGCTTGCCTTGACCGAACTATTCTATGCGCCTAATGGTAAACCGTTAAGCCAATCATATGTTGATAGGATAGGCAGTGGATATGAGGAGAGGTTAGAGGTATGCCATGAGGTAGCCCATAAAGCGGAGGCAATGGGTATCAAGCCAACATGGGCAATCGCATTAGCATACGAGGAGAGCCGCTTTGATAGAGATAAGATAAGCGGTGCTGGTGCCGTTGGTCCACTCCAGGTACTCCCCTCTTATTCCAATTGCCAACCCAACAAACCATGCGATTGGATTTCCCAAGGTTTGATTGCCTTGAAGTATTGGATGGACAGGTATCCCAAGAAGTGGGTGTGCCATTATAATAGTGGAAATTCCTGCAATAAAAACAGCATAAGGTTTGCCCGGCGCGTCTCCTCTCGTCGCCATAGACTGTACACGCAACTTAGAAGTATCACTTTCAACTTTGAGCCCTGATTCCCTGGCGACGTTCTAACGTCTTAGAACGTACTCAATAGCTTGATATCATTGAATAAATCAGAGCCCTGGAGAGCCCTAGAGAAAAGATCAATGGTTTCATATAGTTGAGTCGCCCGCGAAAACCGCTTATGGGACGAAACCGCACATGGGACGAATTCATGAATGAAATCAAGTACTTGGGAGCCTCTCTTCCGAAAATCGTACTCTTTCAGTTCACCATTTCGACG
>Ga0080013_1001143_pt1 | contig 36036 bp, 58 predicted proteins | sample ETNvirenome_6_85_FD_69236 | JGI IMG/M metagenome (GOLD analysis project Ga0080013, IMG submission 69236) | Marine viral communities from the Pacific Ocean - ETNP_6_85 (SPADES assembly) (version 2) | ecosystem: Environmental > Aquatic > Marine > Oceanic | place: Pacific Ocean | collected 2013-06-19
GGTACTGGGGCTACTGCCCGCTGGGAAGTGCCGCTATGATGCTTACAGGGGCCGCTGGTAATGCCTTGGCGATAAGGTTGATGTGGAATGTGGGGAAGGGGTGGTAATGCGAGAGATGAAGAACCTGTTTGGCGGTCGGCAAGTGAGAACATGACCACTGAACCCGCCATCGACCCCGCCACCAAGCAATTCGTCCTCTACCGCAAGGTGGACGTGACAGGCGTCAGTGGCCCCGGAGTAGTAGCAGAGGGCATTGAGTTCTCGGACGGGCGCGTAGCTCTGCGCTGGTGCGTCGGTGGGCATCGCTCGACTGTGACATGGGATAGCATCGACGCCGTGCGTGAAATCCATGGACACGACGGCAACACCGAAATCGTTTGGAACCCATCGTGACCACCGAAGTAGACCACACCGCCCTCGCTGCCTTGAATGCCTGACCGCTGCAAGGATGGCCGCTGTCTCGGTGGCTACGCCCGCCTGCCTGACCCGCAGTGGATTGGCCTACCGATGCCGTCCGCCGTCATCCTGACCTGCCCCGCTGGTACCGTCCATGACGCAACGCTGTGGGCATCTGAGCGCGCTTTCGCTCGCCACAACGACTACGTGGACGAGTACGACCACAGCCTCAAGTAGCGCGCATATAGAACCATAGTGTACCCCCGTAGGGTATGGATGACCTTCTGCACGGGCACGACTCAACTTACACCCATGCTGGCTGTCGATGTGACGAGTGCAGGGAAGACCATGCGCTAGTAGCTCGCCTGTACCGTAATGGGTACTGGGGTGGGCGTGACTTAGTTCACGGCAGTGTATCTACATACGTCAACAACCGTTGCCGATGCGAACTCTGCTCTGCGGCTAAAGCAACTTACGACGCATCACGACGCGCACAGGTGGTATGACGCTCCAGACAACCGAGCACGAAGACCTGCTTGCACTGCTAGACCCCGACCGTAACTACGGTGAGAGGTCATACGATGACGTAGTCCGCGAGGTCAACGCGGGGACGTTGATGCTGGGGGTGGGTAATAGCCTCCCGCGCATCTTCGACGCTACCACCAAGCAGCCCGTCAAAGGCACGGGCCAGCCGCCCATCAACGACGATGTGCAGCGGTTCTCCAAGGCAAAGTTCAACGCATGGGCTGCCGACAACCAGGACGAGGCGCAGGAGTTGCTACTAGCGGCAATGCGTAAACTCGATGTCCGCGCTATGAAAATCTTCTTCGACAACCAGATTGGCCCCGGCAAGGAAGTCCGCACGGACGCCGTCTCCGAGGCACTTGCGAGTCTCATTAACAACATGGGGTCTAAGGACGTTGCGATTGATGCACCCTCGGTGACGGACGTGACCGATGACTAGCACCTATAGCCGCCACGACCTCTGGGACACAATAGAGGGAGGTGGTCCATACAATCCGTTCGACTGGCAGAAAGAGATACACGCTCACGCTGATACTCGCTTCCTGCTTGCCGCCTGCGGGCGACGTGGAGGAAAGACTTCTGCTGTCGTCCCCGAGGTAGTGCGCGCTGCATTTGAGAAATCCGTAACCGCGCTGGGTAAGACGCACTACCCGCTCATCTACGTTGTCGCCCCCACCGCCGAACTCTCCATGCGGGTATGGCAGCCCGTGTGGGACTTGTTCGTGCCGGACGAGCGGGGTGAGAACATACCCCCCCTGGGTATCTTCTACAAGAACCATGACAAGACCCGTCGCATCATCTGGCTCAAGAACGGTGCCGTCATTCAGGGCAAGTCCGCCGACGACCCGAAGACGCTACAGGGTGAGCGTGTAACGTGCGCCGTCGTAGATGAGGCGCAGGACATGCCCGAGGATGCGTGGTCGTACCTGCTCCCCGCCTTCATGGACTCCGGTGGGCGCTTGCTCGCCATCGGTATCGCCAAGGGCAAGAATCGTTTCCGCTCGATGTGGGAGCGCGGGCACGCTGGTGACGCGGGCTTCTGGTCTATCTCCGTCCCCTCGACGGCGCATCCGCTCATCTTCCTGACCGAAGCCGAAGCTATCAAAGCGCGCGAGATTCCCGGCTTGGAGAATGCTGCATCCTTAGAGTTCGACCCCTCATTCCTGGCGCTGACCGAGACTGAGCAGCGCCAGCAGTATTTCGCAGAGTGGATTGAGGACGACGGTAGCGTCTTTGCCAAGGCGACCATCGACAAGTGCGCCACGGGTCACTACCTCGACGACCCCGATGACGATGGCATCTACGTTGCCGGGCTGGACGTAGCCAAGTCAGAGGACTGGACTGTCCTGATGATTGGCGACATTCGCACCGGCCAGATTGTCCACACCGAGCGCATGAACCGCATCGAGTACATGACGCAGGCACCGCGCATCGCCGCTGTGTGCCGCGACTGGAACGTCCGCATGGTGCATATGGACGTGACCTCGAACCTCGCTGTGGCTGAAATCTTCCGTGAGGAAGGCGTGCCGCTCTCTGAGTTCGTCTTCACCAACAAGAGCAAGAACAACATCGTCAACATCACCATCCGCGAGATGGAACGTGGCAATCTCACGCTCCCCGCCGAGGACGACGTGCTGCTCCGTGAGCTTGAGTTGTTCCAGAAGGAACTATCGGCATCGGGCAACATCAAGTTCTCCGCGCCCCCTGGCTACCACGACGACATGGTGGACGCCCTCTGCCTGCTCGTCGCGAAGATGGCCCGCAACAAGGGCATGTCGAAGTCACCGCTCCAGAAGCCCTACGCCTCATGGAGTTCGTCCGCTAACAAGTCCTACATGCCCCCGCTCCCCAAGCCCGAAGTAGCAGCGGCATGATGCGCTCGTGGGAGAGAATCATGCACATCCAGAAGCTATACGGCTTCGGCCCCGCCCCGCCGCTGACGGAGTTTCAGGAGTCCCTGCGTGACGCTGATGTCTTTGATTACGAAATCCCCCACCTCTATCTCCGTGAGGCTAAGGAGCGTCGCAATGTCCGACAGCCCTGACCCTAGAGCCTTCTACGCTGTTGTGTGGCGAGGCAACCAGCAGGTGAAGATGATGTTTCAGTCTCCACCGTTCACCACAGAGCAGCTTGGCGAGAGTCTACAGACCGCATTCCACAACATTGAGACCGCCGAGAGTGCCAACGCAGGGGAGCGGACGTTCTCGCAGGCGGTTCACGAACGAGGGTTCAACGACGTTGCAGAGCATTTCGGGGAATTGAATGGCTGACCAGCAAGACGAACTCCTACAGCTCTACGATTCTGTACGCGCGAAGTACGGGATACTTCTTGGCGACTTCTCCAAGGACGAGGACTACATCGACGGCGACTTTGGCGCAGATATTGTCCCTGACTCATGGGCGGACGACGGACTGAAGATTGTCAAGCTCCCCACCATCAGTGACGCCATCGATAACGCCGTAGACCACATCCTCACCACGCCGACCATCATGGTGCCCGAGCGCCGCGTCAGCGAGGACATTCAGAAGGCGCGCGACATCTCCGAGTCCAAGCGTGAGTTCCTAGATACCTTTTGGGACCGCGCGTTCTACGAGGACGGCGACCCGCTGGGCCACGGCAAGAAGTCGCTCATCAAGGGCAAGGTCGTCTTCAAGAAGGAGATTGACTGGAAGGTCATCCCCGCGATGGGTGATGGCAAGGGCGCGAAGGCGAAGTTCCGTCGCGACATCGAGAAGGTGGGGCGCTCGAAGTTCCTCTGGAAGCTCCGCGTCGTACCGAAGGAGACCGTCTTTGAAGACCTTGCTAACCCGCATGACCCGTCATTTGTCTTTGAGGCTTTCGACATCACCGTCACCGAGGCCCGTAGACGTTTTCCTAGCCTATCCGCCAAACTAGCCGACCGTGACCCGATGGAGGCAGTGGCCTACATCGAATACTGGTCGAAGCCCGATGGCACGAGCCGTGGGGAGTACGTGCAGTGGATTGAAGAGGAGCGCGTCCACGGCGACATCAACCCGTACTCGTGGGAAACTCCCATCTCTACTGCCAGCAAGCGCGACTACGATGGCTACGTCCCGTATGCCATTGGCGATCCCGGCTTCGGGGACGTAGATGCTGAGAACGACCCGTACAAGCGGTACGTCTCGCTGACGCGCACCATGCGCTCGACCACTGAGGCCGAAGTACGCATGACGACTGAGGTCGAGGCGTGGCTGCGCTACCATGTCTTCCCCGTCCTGCTCACGACGAATATGTCTGAGATTGACGACGGTGAGAAGGAAGTCAAGGTCGGCCCCGGCGCGCACCTTGACATCACTGAGGACCAGGATGCGTCGTGGCTCGTCGCCCCTGAGCTGTCCATCGCCCCGTTCCAGTTCCTCGCGCGCATCCAGCAGCAGAACGACCGCCACTCGAAGTTCGGTGCCCTCGGTGGCACCGCGCAGAGAGGCGTGGATACCGCTACGGAAGCCGACCAGAACGCCCGTAACGCCGCCACCAAGCTCTCCGGCCCCGTCAATACGATGGTGCGCCTCGTGCAGAAGATGAACGCATGGGTGCTCATGGACGTGGAGAAGGTGCTAGAAGTGCCGGTGACGCTGTACGGCGCACCGGACGCAGGCCCGTCCGAGGTGACGCTCACCCCCCGCGACATCGGCGGGCACTACCTGACCAACGTGCAGTTGGAGACGAGCGACGAAGCCGCCCTCAACCTCCGTAACGCGCGGACGTGGTCAGACCTCGCACAGCGCCTCAAGCTCTCCAACCGGACGGCTATGCGTAACGCGGGCATCAAGAACCCCGATGCCGAGATGGACGAATGGGCACTGGAGCAGATTGAGTCCAGCCCACAGTATCTGCAACTACAACTATTGATGACGATGAGCGCCTTCGAGGATACGAACGAGGGACAGGCCGTGATACAGGGCCTCCTCGCGCAAATCTCGCAGGGCGTGCAGGAACGCGCGGAGCAGAACGCGCCACAGCAAGCAGCAAACCAGCCGCAGGACGCGGTAGAGCAACTACGTCAGCAGACTCAGGCGCAGGCCGTCTCTGACCAACCTGAGAGGCAGGCTTTCTAATGCCTGATGAACGAGACCGCTTGGTCAACACCGCCGCACTCGCTGCACAGCGGATGCTGAAGCGTCTGCAAGTTACCGCTGACCGCTACGGGCTGGAGGTGAAGTAATGGCTGACGCTAGTGACGTACAGAAAATCATAAACACTTGGTCGTTTAACGGGGAGTTCGTCGGCGCGCCTAATGCTACTATTGAGGCTGCGTACCAACTTGCTAGAGACCTACTCGACCGTGGTGTTTCCGTGAGCACGATTGAAGGTTTTGAAAATATCGCGGAAGCTGAGAAGGCCCTAGAAAGATTACAGGCAGCGGAAAGGCATCGGGCAGCGGTTGCCGCCGCAGTAAAGGCCGCCGCAGCAGAGGCCGCCGCAGTAGAGGCCGCCGCAGCAGAGGCCGCAGCAGACGCCACGGCGTCAGATGTCGACCCCGCCGCCACGGATGGACTCCCCACAACCGAGGCCGACCTTGAAACGGCGCAGTTTAAAATCGACGACACAAACTTCGATGATCCTGTCTCAGTAGGATTACTCCGTAGAGACTTGGCGGACATCGGGTTTGACGCACAGGCCATCGAAGACATTATCGCAAAGCAGACCGCAGGTGGGGACAGTGGCATTATCGCTGTCGGCGGCAAGCTCGTCCGTGAGAACGAGGACGGCACCATCACGGAAATCTACGACCCCAACCCAGTTACAGCACCCCGTACAACTGTGTCCCCCGATGTAGCCGCACAGCAGGCAGCCGCTAATCAGCGCGGCGCTCTCAATGCTGGCGTGTCCGGCTTCGGCTCGCTCGTAGACTCTCTTGCCCCTCTCGCACAGGCAGGCACCGCTGCTAACCGCTTGCAGGCAGACATCCTCGCGCGCCCTGCTGACTTTGCCACTCGCGCGCTACAGATTCGCGGTGGCACCCCCGACTTCGCAGAGACAACGCAGGCCGACCTCATCAACCGCCTCGGCGGGTTCATGCGCGCCATCAATGAGCAGTTGGCAGGCTTCCAGCAGCGCCCCGTAACGGGCTTCGGTATCTCCGGCCCGCCCGTAGTACCCCCACCAGCTACAGCATCCCGTACTACCGTACCCTCTGACGGCACTTCCGAGTGGGACGCAGAAGGTCAGCGGGATATCATGGAGCAGCGCGCTGCGGGCGCGTATGACGGAATCCCGTCGTGGGCTCGCGCCGATTGGATGATTCCGCGTACGCCAGCGGAAATCGCCGCAGCAGAGGCCGCCGCATTCGATCAAGAGCAGCGCGATCGAGAAGAAGCTTCCCGCCCGCCCTTTGTCGCTACATCCCCTGTCGTAACGCCTGACATCTTCAACACCGCCGAGACTCCCGGCATCTCTACCGAAGACTTCTTTCGTCAGCACGCCGCGATGTTCCCGGTTGATACACCTGAATCAGTATACGGGCGGCAGGGGGCAGGTGTCACAAGTGAGGAAACTACACTTGAGCATGGCGGGTTTGCTAACCGCGCCATCGTCGGTGACTCCTCAGACGGCAAGGAGAACCCCGAGCTAGTCGAGGCGCTACCGGGCGGCGGTTTCCGCGTCACGCCCGTAGACAAGAAGCGCATCAGCAAGCGTGTCTCCCGCGCGCAAGATGGCGGCACGTTTGGCGACCTCGGGCTACTCGGTACGCTTCCGGGGGTTCCCGAGATTGACACCGTCACACAAGACCAGATTCAAGAGTCTGCTCTTGGCGTAGCGCAGGGTACGGGCTTCGGTGACATCTTCGCCGGTCAGCGCCCTGCCCCGCTTCAGTTCGGTCACGTCGGCGGCGGCTTCAAACTGCCAACCGCTATCGGCCTCGGCTCACTGACGCCTGATGAGCGCACGGCATTTGGCTCGCTGCTCGCTACTCGCAACACATCACTAGGAGACGTAGAGACCGCTGTCCGTCAGCGATTCGCAAGACCGAATACGAGGCCGTTGGCTACCCTGCGCTCACGAGGGTTCTAGATGCCAACTGGTACTCAAAGCGCGGCACCTACGCCTGAACAGATTGCTGCTGCCCGAAGAAGGCTTACGCCTGAACAGATTGCTGCTGCCCGAAGAAGGCTGGGGCTAGGAAGCGCGGAGCGGTCCCCCTCGCCGCTACCTACTGCTGCTGTGCCTACGCCCCCGCCCTCTACTGGCAGCAGTGGTTTCCTCGGTTTCCTCGATGCGGTCACGCCCGAGTTTATGGAGCCGATTGCGCGCGGAGCGGGTCGTGGCCTAGCCGCCATCGACAAGCCCATCTCCGACCGCGTGGGGTTCAGTATCCCCGACCTTCCTGGTCCCGTAGACGAGATCGGCAACTTCTTGATTCAGGAGGCCACCCGCCCCACTAACGCCCTCATCGCGCTGGGTGGTGTGGGCGCTGCCGGTCGTGTCGCTAACCTCGGCTTCAAGGGAGCCAAGCCCATCGCAGGCTTCATCGCTCCCGTGGGTGGCAGTAACTTCGCTACCCGCCTAGCCGCTGAGACGGCAGCAGTCGGTGGATTCAGCGGCGTCAACCGCCTCGTAGATGAGCAGTTGCCGGAAGGCACGCCAACGTCGGTGCGCGTGGCTCTTGGGCTCGGCACCGGCCTACTTGGTGGCGCTGGTGCGACTACCGCCTTGCGTAGCGGGGCACGCAGAGCCGTTGGACGTGACATCTTCGCACCGCCCGCGATTGGTCGGCGCCTCCGTCAGACCCGCGAGGAACCCGGTGAGCGTATCGGGGAACTACTCAAGGCACGTACCGCCGAGCAGATTGAGGTTGCCACACGCCGAGAACTCACCATCGACGATGTACTCGGGGAATCTACCCGTCTACGACAGGCCTCTACAGGGACGGTACAGCAGCAGACTGAGGTCATGGTTGCCCGCGCAGCGCGCGCCATCGACACGATGCCTGACATTCGCGTTGACGAGACAGGCAACGAAGTATTCGATGGCATTCGTCGCCTCAACTCCGATGTCACTGAACCGGCCTACGTGCAGGAGGTACTTGAGTACGGCAGCACCCGCTTCGACCTCACACCCGCGCAGGAACGCGCCCTCGATGACATCGCTGACGCATACACATCCCTCCGTACTGAGCGTGGCCTGTTCGGCGTCGAGGTGGAAGAAGCTGCTCTAGGCGAAGGGCAGATGTTCGTCAGCCGCAAGGTCCTAGACGACAAGACACGTGTTCGCGTGGAAGGAAAGGGCAAGACCTTTAAACGCGCACGGGAGTTTGAGCGGCAGTTCCCCGACCCGCTGATTGCAATTCGTGCGGGCGTCGTCTACGACAACCCACTACAGGCCATCGAGGAGTTCAGTGAGCGCACCCTGCGCGACGCTGCCACAGCGCACATTATCCGTCTGCTCAAGACCCACTTCGGGCAGACCCCGCAAGACCGCATCACTAAAGACCTCGGCGGTGCGCTCGCATCCATGCGCCGCAAGGTCTACGGTCGCAGGCGGACACTCCAGTCCCGCGCGGGTGGCGCAAAGCAGCGCCAGCAGGAACTTGACCGCCTAGAGCGCGAGACACAGCAGGCCACCAATCGCCTCACGGCCCGTGACGAGGTGCTGAACGCCCTCGAAGCTGACACGCTCGACCCCGAATCGCTCGTAAGCCTCGTCCGCACTGCGCGCGCATCCGCCGCTGACTCCCGCACGTTGGCCTCGAAGCTACGTGGCGTGCGTGACCTGCTTTCGTCCGCCAAGCGCAAACTCTCCAGCAGCGACCGTGCCCTGCTCAAGAAGGTTGAAGACCTCGATGCAGCCTCAAGGCGCTTCGACAAGGTCATGGATAAGTTTGCAGATGTAGAGCAACTTGCTAAGGGTACAGGCTTCTCCAAGGCTAGCCGCCAACGTCGCAGCGGTCAGCGGCAGATTCTGAAGGAGATGAACCACATCGAGCGCGAGATGGAAACCATCATTCGCGGCTCAGAGAAGCTAGATGCCCGAGTCAACAGTTTGCTAGAGGATCGAGACATCCTTGAAGACCTCGGTCGCGACGCCAAGGCTGCATTTCAGGAGTCGCTGGGTGACATCACCGAGAGTGTGAAGCTAAACATGCGCCTCCGCGCAGCAGAGCTAGAGGTACGCGCGGCACGACTCGAAGAGGGTCGCGCAGTTACCCGTGGGCAACGCGGGGCAACGCGGCTACAGGAGCAGTTGGGCCGCGTCACCAAAACTAAGGCAGAGATCGACGCACTCGACGACGAAATTAAGCGCATACGCAGGCAGTGGGATTCGATTCAGGCGGAAGCCGCTGTCATCCCCGAGGGCCGCGCACGCTTGCAGGTAAGCGTCGCCCCGAGTCTCATCAACGTGGACTTCCCCGACACGGACATCCAGGCGCTGACGCGATGGATGGACGAGGGCAGAATCCCCGATAATCAGTCGGGACGTATCACTGGGAAGATTCGCGCTGCTAACCGCGTGCTGATTCCCTTGCGTGCGACGGCAGACATATCCTCGACGTTCAACCAGCTCGCGGCATTTGCCACGGGTAATCCACGGCGATTCGTAAAGAACTTCGGCATCGCCATCCGCGACATGCTCAACTTCAAACACTACGACGCTTACCTCGCGGAGAACGCGCAGGACGCCGCAGCGCATGGCGTAGCAATCCTCGGGCGTGGCCGCAGGGCGACATCAGACTTCGAGTTCGATAACTGGTTCCACCGCGTCCCCGTGCTCAATCAGGTACTCGGCCCCGCGCAACGCCACTTCCAGGCGTTCACTACGCGGATGCGCGTGGATGTCTACAACGACCTCGTTGGCGCTAATGCCGCACGCGGCAACAACCTTGATGACCTCGCCCGCGACGAGATGGCGCGTGGCCTGAACCGCATCAGCGGCATCGCCACATCACGCGCAGGTGATATTGAGACGCTGGTTGAGTTTGCGCCCAACTTCATGCGCTCCGGCCTTGAGACGGTATGGGCGGCGCTCGCCAGCGGTGACATCGACGGGCAGATTGCACGCCAGTACCTACGGAACATGACGATGTTCGCAACGGTGACTACGGCGACATATGCCGTCGCATCAGGCCGTGACCCCAAAGAAGTGCTACAGCCGCTCAACACGGCAGCATTGAAGCACGGGGAAATCCGCCTTAACCCGAACTTCCTCACTGTCCGCGTCCCCGGCGTAGAGCAGGACGTGTCGCTGATGGGGCGCTTCGACTCGATGGCGCGGCTATTCGTGCTGGCGGCAGACGTTGGCCGTGGCGTCATCAGCGAGCGCGACGCCGTGCCGCTGGTCGAAGGCATCGACTTCCTTGCTCGCACCAAGGGTTCCCCCACTCTCACAACGATGTGGAACACCTTCACGGGCACGACGTTCACGGGTGAAGACCCGCTCAGTCCATCCGGCTTGGCGTCAGAAATACTTCCGTTCTCATTCGCTGCCCTCGTTAGTGATGCGGAGTCCGGCTATCAAGTCGCTGCGGGTGGTGCGCTCATCAACGCCCTCGGTGCGAAATCGAACCCCGTTACGCCATACGAGCAGTTGCAGGTTGCAGCGCAGTCGATGTTCGACAAGGACCTCGACAGCCTCACGGGGCTGGAGCGTGACGCACTAGAGGCGTCACTGCCCACCATCGCCAAGCGGTTCAAGTCGCAGAACGAGCGATTCGCCCGAGGGGGCGACGAGAAGGCTAAGGCGCGCATCGAGAACGACGAGATTGACGCCAACCGACTCGCTGAGGAGGCGAACCTCGCGCTCGCGCTACAGGCGCGGGAGATTGACAGCCATCAGTTCTCCACCCGCCTAGACGAGTTACAGCACGACTCGGCCATTCTTAAGCAGAAGGTCTTCGATGTGCTGGACGTGGACTTCCTTGGCCCGCGTAGCGCCCCTGGTAAGGCGCTGGAAGCGTGGTACCGCACCTTCGACGACGCGAAACTCGGCGGCACGGATGTCATCGACTTCGACCTCCGCGACCAACTAGAAGCATCACTGTTCCTCGCTATCGACGCGGGGCAGTTTGGTGACGCGGCTACCGCCCGCCAGTACATCACCGAGCGCAGTCGCCCCATCCACACAGACCCGCTCGTGCAGCAGTATTTCGCTGCCAAGAACGCGCTATCCAACTCGTCGTACTACTCCCTCCGCGATGACGTATTCGCGCGACGTGGCAGGCGCGCGCAGGCCATAGACCCGCGCATCCAGCGGTATGGGGACTTGGTGATAGCCGTGGATGCAGCGGAGCGCGCGGGCGACATCCGCCTTGCATCCCGCCTCGGGCGCATCCAGCGCGCGATTGATAGCGAGTCCACGCGCCTGCGCGACCGTCTCATTCTTCAGCAACCCGAACTCGCGGAAGCACTTGTCATTACCGGTAGGCGCTCCGCTACATCGCCTGTTATCCGTCGAGCATTGCGGCGCAGGTAGCGTTCATATAGAACCATCTTTCACAATGCTTACGCATTCGTGTGTTCGTAGGAGGTCGAGTGGTATCACCGACAGACACTCCTGAGCTTGCGGAAGTCACTGAAGAGGTAGTTCCTACCGACGAGGTTGTCGCTGAGAGCGATGACGCAGTCGAGGGAACTGTCACTGAAGAGACTCCGGAACCTCAAGAGGAAGTAACGCCAGACCCGAGTGATGCTCGGCTCACGGCAGTAGAGACAGCACTTGCTAGCCTGAATGGGCTTGACCCCGATAAGGTCAACCCCGCCATTGGCCGAGTGTCTGCACTACAGTCGGAGATTGCTGAAATTAAGTCAGCAGACCCGCTCGCCGCTATTGACCCTCGCATCACTGCAAACGAGAACCTTCTGACGGCTCTTGTCCAGAACATCATCAATGATGACGTGATGGAAGAGTCAGCGAAGGGGCCGCTCCGTATCGCACTTGCTGAACTAGCAGAGGTGCGGACGCAGCGTGAGAAGGATGCTTTGAAGCGCGAGGTTCTGGCGGAAGTTAACGCCGCGACCACACCGGAAGCGCCCAAGACTGCCGCAGTAGACCCCGCATGGGCCTCCGCCACGCAAGACGTGCTGGACTCCCTGAAAGCATCGCACCCCGACTTCGACGCGGCGACGATTCCGCAAGAAGTATGGGCTGCTGGAGTGGCAACGCAGAGCCCGATACGGGCTGTCCTGCACGTCACCAACTGGGTCGCTGAGAATCAGTCCGACACCGCTGCCGAGAACATCGCTACCCGCAAGGAGGCTGCCGGAGGCGGCACCCCAACCTCGTCCGGTGGCGCAACGACTATCGAAACACTCCTCTCCAAGTTGACGGAAGAAGGCCCCAAGGCCCTCACTGCTGACCAACTCAAGCAGGTTGACGCGCATCTTGGAATCAAATAACTAGGATTTTCCTAAATGGCAATCTCAGGAAACACAACCACCGGGAGCCTTGCCGACTCCCTGCCGACGATGATTCAGTCGGCACGGCGCTTCGAGGAGCACGAGTTTATCGTCCCCAAGACGGTAGACCGCACCGATCTCCCGAAGGGTCAGGGCAACACCTGGAACGAAATCCGCACCGAGCAGATTACGGCCCAGGGCATTGACGAGAACACGGTTAACGAGAATCCGCAGCAGTTTCAGGACACGCTCTTTAGTGTGACCCCGTCGATGGTGCAGGTCTTCACCCGTGTCACCGACAAGACGATGCGCCGGGTTTCCGGCAACGTCGCTGCGCTACTTGGTCAGTCCGCACAGCTCGCCATGAACCGCAAGCTGGACACGGATGGCCTCTCGCAGTACGCCAACTTCTCCACTACGCACGCTGGTACGGCGACTACACTGAACCACGGGCACATCTCCGCTGCTGTCAGTCAGATTCGTGGCAACACGACTGAGTCGGGCATGGGCGCGGGGCCGATTAACACGGTCCTCCACCCGTTCGGCATCAAGGACTTGCAGGACGAGATTGAGGCTGGCGTTGGCACGTACACCGTGCCGGACGGCATCACCGAAGATTTCTACAAGAACGGCTTCAGTGGCACCGTCGCAGGCAGCAATGTCTGGACAGACGGCAACATTACTGTGGACAGTACGCCGGATGCTCGTGGGGCAACCTACGCGCAGCGGTCTATCGTCCTCGTTCGCGAACTCGAATTGAAGACTGAGACTCGCCGTCGCCCCGATGTGGGTGGTGGTGCCGACGAAGTCTTCCTGACCGCTGGTTACGAATACGGCGAGCGTCAGGACGCATGGGGATACGGCCTGTTGCACGACGCGACAGCGCCGACCTCATAAGAAAGGAGTACCGAACTAATGGCACAGTCAGGCCCCGGTACTGTTGAAATCTTTGAGGACTTCATCGGTCTCGAAGACCCCGTCGCGCTGACGGCTGTCCCGCGCGCCCTCGGCCCCTTTATGGTGGTCGGTCAGGGCGTTGCTGAGGCAGACGCAGGCGCTCCCGGTCTCGACTCAGATGGTCTCTCGGGTGTAGTCCGGCTTACGACTACGAACGAAACTGAGCACACCACCGCTCTCCAGACGCACAGCGCCTATGACGTTGCGCTGATGGGGACGATTGTGGCCGAGGCGCGTGTGCGCTTCGTGGACCTCGACACCAAGGAAGCCTTCATGGGCTTCACCGACATCAACATTGCGTCTGATGTCCCGTCTCTTGAGACGGACTTGCTGTCGGCGGTCACGGCTACGCTTACACCCGTCGCCTCAGACTACGTTGGCTTCTACCTCTCGGCAGAGCTAACGGACGACGAGGACTGGCACGGCGTTTACAACGGTGGCACGACCACCGGCGTCACGGCATCTGGCAACGTTGACCTCAGCGATGACGCTGTGGCTGGCGAGTGGCAGGTGTTGCGCATTGAAATCGACAACAACGGGACGGCCCGCTGGTACGTCGATGGTGACTTGAAGCAGACTACGGCGGGCGCAGTGTCCACCACAGTTGACTTGAAGTTTATGATTGGCGTCGAGGCCAAGAGTGCCGCCATCGAGTCGATGGACGTTGACTACATCTCGATTACCGCGAACCGCGACTGGACCGCGTAATCAGGCTCGGCAGGGCTAGGGGTTCCGGCCCCTAGCCCGCTCACACCAAAGGAGTACACGGAGTTATCTGATGCGACTGAGGTCGAACGTGACCCGCCCGCCGAACCTGCGGCTGTTGTACCCCCCGGCGACGGGGATTCTGACCGAGGTGTCACTGGATGAGCCGGTGTATCTCGTGCAGGAGTCCAACGCCATCGCGGATGACGGCAGTGAGCACCGCTTCCAGGTGCTTTTCGTCCCCGTGAACGGTGAGTCCATCTCGACGTTCCTCACGGACATGGGGCCAGCAGCCAACTACACGATGACGGTAGACGACACCGTTTACCCGACCCCCCCGTACCAGCAGCCAATCCTTATGGAGCACACGGTCGCTGAGTGCAGGGACATGGCAGATGACTTCCGCGACGACGACTTCGCGGTGCAGTTGCTGCACAACCAAACCAACGAATCCGACATCATCGCTCGCTACTGGGCAATGATTGAGGAAGACCGTTCAATCGTAAAGAACAAGAGCACCTTTGGGCCGGGTGGTCACATCCAGCGCAATAGCTTCTCTGACTCTGGAGCGAGACTCCAGAAAGAACGCTTGGAATCAGAAGGGACTGTGCCCCATCACGGGTACTACAGATAATCATGGTTACACAGAACGACGATATTGCCGCCGCAGCGGTCATCAAGCAGATTGAGGAAGACGTTGCCCTCGTGGGCGTCGAACTCGGCGCAGGTGAGAAGCAGACCGTCCGCGCCAACGACGACAAGATTACCGTCTACTCGATGATTAACGGCGAGCCGCGCGAAGTCCTCAAGAACGACGCACCGCGCCTACTCGCTAAGAAACTGGCAAGCGGTGGCCTTGCCTTTTGGTACGAGGGGATGCCGGGTGAGGCCCCTGCATACGCCAAGGGTGACGTGTCCTGCATGTTGCACCCGGACTTCGATGAGTCCGAGGGGGCATCGGGTCTTGACCGCGCCTTCATCGACACCGTTGGCCTCTCCGGTCGCACCTGCAACATGAACGCCGTGGACAAAAACAACCGTGACGACTTCCGAAGCGTCTACGACCGTGACGACCATATGGCGAAGAAGCACCGCCGCGAGTGGAGCACGATTCAGGCTGCTATCGAGACGCGCGACCGCAACCGTGAGCGCGATGAGCGCCGCGAAGACCGCGAGGCAATGCAGGCTCTCGCAGGCGCTGCCGTCACTCAGGTACTACCTACCACAGAAAACGCCGCTACGGGGCTTACAGACGCCTCTAAGAGCAAATCTAAGGACAAGTAATGCCCGGAATGCCCGGTCGGTTCAATACCCCCGTACATACAGAGGCTTCAGTGGGCACCTCGACGGGTGTCGCACTTGCCGCCAACCACGAGCGTTCCTATGCGCTGTTCGTCAATAACTCCGACACGGTCATCTGGCTGCGCCTCGGTGAAGACGCGGTCGCCAATCAGGGCATCCGCCTGAACGCTACGGGCGGGTCATACGAGATGAGCGCGCAGACCGGCAACCTCTACGGGGGTGCGGTCAACGCCATCTCGTCGGGTTCAACTAAGGTTCTGCTCGTGACAGAGGCGACGGGCTAGTGCCGCTCCGTAACCCCTCCACTCCCTCAGACTCACACGCAGAGGCTCATACCGTTGCCTCACACAGCGACACGACCGCAACAGGAGCAGAGACCGAGACGTTGACTGATGGCTCCGACGCCTCGGCGCTACACGTCCACACCGTAGTCAGTCTCGACACGACCGCAACTGGCGCGGAGCTAACTACGCTCACAGACGCTAGCGAGACGGCACTGCACTCGCACGCAGGCGGCTCGGCCACGATGGAAGGGCCGATGATCCCCGACTACCCCGGCGCGCGAATGACAGGTAATACGGCTGTCGCCACAAATACCGTCATGGGTCTCGCACTCGTGTCAGTTCCCCACAAGATCGCCGTGTCAGAAATCTCAATTGCTGTTGGCACCGTCACCACCCCGGGAACCCTTGGCTTGGCAGTGTTCTCTAACGATGGGCAGACACGCCATATCAACATTACAACTGCGTCAATTTCAGCCAGTAATTCTCAGGTAACAACCAGTCTTGGCGGGGACGTGACACTCGACCCCGGCCTGTACTACTTTGCGATCAACCCAGACGGCTCTGCTAGCATGACGGTTTACCTCTGGGCGGGCGCGTACTCTAACTTCTCGGACAGCGGGTTCACTTCGACGGCGGGGTTGAACGAACTGTCTGGTAGCATCGCTGTTTCGGCGGGGGCTATGGCAACCACGTTCGACCCTAGCGCCATGACGGTGCTAACGACGGCCGGTCCCGCGATGCGGTTCAACTAGATCAATGAGCCGCAATGCCTAGCGAGAAGCAAGTCCCCGGCGAGGCCATCAGTTCGGCCCGCGCTTGCTGCTCGTCGGCGGCGACGACGGCACGGGCACCGCTACGGGTGGCTCTGAGGCTACACCCGTGAACGTTTATTCCGACACCGCCGCGCAATCGCGGCAGTAAGGCGCTAGCATGGCAATCACAGGCGCTAATCTGCTCAAGGGGCTGTCGCGCTACACGGGCACCGAGATGTCCGTCATCGACCTCACGATGTCATCTAATGGCACCACAACGACGGTCGTAGACACCGAGCTTACGGGGTACGGGGATAACTACTTCCGTGGCTGGTGGATTCGCTCCACGGCATCGGGTGGTAGCAATCAGTACCTCTTCCGCCGCTGCACGGGCTTCACGGCATCCACGGGGACGCTGACGACGGTCGAGGTGTGGCCGTCCGTTCCGCAGTCTGCGGACACCTACGAGCTGCACCGCTTCAAGCCGGACAGCATGTTCTCCGCACTCGACGAGGCGGCAGACCGCGTCTACCCCGACCTCGCACAAATCGTCCTCAACGATACGGTGACGTGCGACGGCGTCTCCACGGCCTACGACATCCCCGAGGCCATTCGTCGCGGTCCGTCCACTGTGCTACTGGAAAGCCCGCACACATCTGACGTGCAGTGGAACTTCCTCGCAGACCCGCTCAGTGACTCCACCACGAACTACGCGGTATCCAACTTCACGCAGGCCACCTACGACCGCAGCGATGGCGACCTGCTCATCCCCAAGTACGACTCGGCGGCGATAGAACTCACTCTTGCTGCTTCCACAGCAGGTACGTGGCGGCAGGTCGTCGGCAGCATGGTCAACGACGTTACCGCTGCTAAGGCTGGCGGGCGGCGCATGACGGCTGGTGCGTGGGTGTACTCGCGGCTCGCGGACAAGATTGCCGTTGAGTTCGTGGATGACAACGGGCAGGTAGCCGTCTCGTCGCAGCACACCGGCACCGGTTGGGAACTGCTGACCGCTACAGGGAATGTGAGTGCCGACAACGCAACTACGCTGACATGGGGGCTGACAGCCGACAACGACTCCAGCGCGCTCAACGCCTTCGTCAACCGCACCTGGTTCTACTACGGCGAGTCCGACCGCATCACCAACGTCTACCACGGCGGCAAGCTCTCCAAGCGCATCGTCCGTGGTGACACGACGCAGGAGGTTCACTTCGAGTCTCCGCCCACGCGCGGCTATCAGCTTCGCTTCATCGGACGTGCGCCACTGTCCTCGCTGGGCACGGTCATCACAACGCAGGTGACGAACTCGATGGAGGTAGACTCCTTCAACGAACACCTGCTGTACGCCGAGGCTACCCGCATCCTCTTCCTGCGGTTGGGTCTGAATACCGACAACTTCCCCGCACTCGCTGCGAAGCTACAACTTGCTGACGCAGAGCGTACAAACCTCCGTAATCGGATGCGGACGAACCTGCCCATGACCACCGCCATCCGCTCGCCGTGGGCCAACTGAAGTGGTCCAAGACGGCCTGCTCCGCATCGGTGATGGGGACATCGCCATCGCGCACGACCAATCAGGGTCGGCTGTCACCAAGGCGTACAACCTCGGCAAAGACGAGAACGGCAAACTAGCCTACCGCGCAGGTATGACGCCCATGCTGTCTCCGCAGCAACGGTCAGCAGGCACCGACTTCTACGAGCAGATACCACCCGAGGTGGAAGTCCCGCTGGGGTTCCAGTCATGGATTGGCGGGGCGGGCTTCGAGGAAGTCGGCAGTACCGACCTCAACGCGCTTAAGACCTACAACTACTCGCAGGGTGTAGACCTCTCGTGGGGCGACCGCGCGTATCTGAGTCCGCTACTGACGGCAGGCGGTACGGTAGAGACGACGAACCCCAAGAAGTTCCTCTTCTCCGAGGAGCATGGCCTCTTCGCCGTCAACGACCGCTTCGTCTACGAGTGGACGGGTAGCGCGTGGACAGAGCGCCTTGACGTAGGCGCGGGCAACACCATCACCGACATCTTCGAGTACATCAACCGCACTGACGGGTACCTGCTTGTGGGTGTTACCGACGAATCTTACTACTGGTCTATCGACGGCGTGGCGTGGACTCAGGCCGAGGCTACTCCGGCTGTCCCGTCTTACCGCGCGACGGGGGGCGGTGGCAGCGTGTCCGCTGGAACGAGCCTCGTGCTTTCTGCCCCAGCAGGCCTCCAAGATGATGACATCCTTGTAGCGTCAATCTCCAGCGAGGGGCAGGGGGACGTTACGCTGCCCTCGGGCTGGAACCTGATCGTCAACAGTACAATCAACAGCCAGTCAACTATATTGGCATGGAAGCGAGCCGATACCGAGTCAGGTAACTACACCTTCACGATGCCCAGTTCCACTACTGCCGTGGGGGCCATCTCCGCCTTCCAGAACGCTACTACATCAGGCTCCCCGTTCGACTCTAGCATGGGGGCTGACACCACGGATGCCAGCGGCACGGACCACATCGCCCCTGCGGTAACCACCCTCGGGGCTAACCGACTCATCATCGGAGTGTGGCACGGCCTCGATACAGCCAGCATTACGTGGGGCGCATCGATTGCAGGCATGACGCATCGAGTGCAGGGAAACAACGGCGATACATCAGTGATGATGGCTGACGGAGGTCAAGCTACGGCTGGAACCACCGGCACCTTCCTAGCCACCACGGACGCGTCCGTCCTGACCAACCAGCGCCTACTTATTCTCAAGCCCAACGAGGTTACAGGAGCAACAGACGTGTCTCGCTTCGGCATTCGTGGCTCCGATAGCGGTGATCCCGTGCTGTGGGCATTGAATAGCGTCGGAGACATCCGTAGCTCCGTGGCCCCTATTGTGCCGACGTGGTCCGCCGCTGACGCCACGCAAGTAGGGCAGGCATCCACCGCTATCACGGGGATGCAGCAGATTGACAACACGTTCTACGTCTTCCGCGAGAACGAAATCATCTCCTACGACGGGACTACCGTCAGTACCGTCTTCGCATCACCGACGTTCAGGATTCCTACGGGGGCAGGTAGGCCGTTCCTATGGGTAGACGGACACATCTACTTCACCTACAACTCGACGCTGTACCAGTTCAAGCAACTCAACAACGAGATCACCGCCATCTGGCCCCCCGCAGCAGGGAACGGGGAACTGAACGGCACCATCACCGCCATCACAGGCGACGACCGCTCGCTGTTTTTCGCCGTCAAGAACGTCGCGGGCAACACCTACCTCATGAAGGGCGACCCCCGTAGGCCGATTACCGTGGATACAGAACTCGTGTTCCCGTTCCATACGATGGCCTATCGTGGAGCGAGTGACAGCAATGCGCTCCTCGTGGCTCCTGCGGATGCGGATGCGTTGTCATCGACTAACCCGCAACTCGTGTTCGGTGACGGTACATCAGCGGACTACTTCATTCTTCCCCGTGACGGGATGCGCCCCGAGGATGACAGCAACGTCACCTTCGATACGACCGCAGATAGGTTTGTCTTCGGGTCGTTCGTGGACTTCGGTGCGCGCACGTTCCCCAAGTACCTGAACCGTGGCATCGTCATCGGGGACGATATGGATGCCAACGACACGATTGAGTTGCAGTACCAGGAGCCGGGTGGTGCCGCCACCACCATTGTCACCGCTAACTCCGGTGAGCAGGCCGAGGGCACGCTATCCACCGAAATCAAGTTCCAGTCCGTGCGCTACAAGGGCATCCTCAACAACGGCGCATCCTCGACTACGCCCATCCTGCAAGGCTTCTCCCTGCACGCCACCCCCGACCCGCCCCGTAAACTGATGTGGGTATTCAGCGTGCAGATTGACACGGCGGGCATCAACTCTGCCGGTATGCAACAAACTTCCGGTGACGCGAAGGAACTGCACGACCACCTGATGAACTCCCGCAACGAGTACGTCACCTTCACCGACCTCTACGGCACGGACAACACCGTCAAGGTACTGGACGTTACGGGGGTATCTGCCGGACGTGACGGCATCGGGACATCTGAGACACTGACCGTAACCTGCGTGGAGATTTAGCGAATGTGGCTTGACGACCCCTGCCCCGTACAGCGCAAACTTGCCGGTCAGGACAACCCGCCCATCCTCGCTGCCCATCACCGCGTTGAGCGTATCACCGCCGAGGTATTCCACTGTGTATACTGCGGGCAGGAGACGAGCAGCGTGGAGAAACGTTCATGGGGACTAAGGAACGCGAAGCTATGAGCCTTGCAGAAGTCGCCGTCCTCGTGTCCCCCATCGCTGTCATCGCAGGCATCGGGCTAGCCGCTCTCAACTGGATACTCAAGGTGCAGATGAAGCAGGTTATCAAAGATGAACTCCGCAACAGTGACGGCCAGCCGCTGCCAGTGCGCGTAGAGCACGTAGGCGACCACGTCAAGCGCCTCGCCAACGACTTCGCCAACCATCGACACACGGGCACGGGTACAGTAGTAGCGCCCATCGAAGGTAGCGATGGTGACTGATGGAGGTCACGAATCTCGCCGTCCCCGCACACACCCGCAGACCGCGTCGCTATAACCCCTCTCTCATCATCGTCCACGCTACCCGTGGTCACACACACCTAGACCTTCAGGACGAATCAGCAATCAACTGGTTCCAGAACTCCCCCGACAGGGGCGGGTGGGGGTCTACTGCTGATGCGCTCGTGTCGTCTAGCGGGCAGCTTTACACCTTTGGGGACATCCACAACAAGCACTCTGCGTGGTCTGCGGGATACGGCGCACGCGGCCCATTGTTCGAGTACGGGGCGGATGAGTTAGGGTTCAGCGTCGAGTTCCCACAACCCAACGGCAGCGTCGAGTTCACCGATGAGTCCCTGCTGGCGGGGGCGTGGCTCTGTCGTCAACTCACAGACCAATACGACATCCCCATCGTCAAGATATCCAACTGGTCACAGCGCCGTGACAGCGCCGTACCGGAGGGCTTCCTCGGGCACGAGGACACGGCCAACGGGGTTCGTAGCGGGAAGACCGACCCTGGCTCACTGTTCCCGTGGCCTCGCTTCCTCCAGATGGTGCGCGACGCCGAGGTGCCGCCGCTGTCATCGGCACAGCACGCCAAGCTGTACACGGCGCTCCATTTGGGGAGATACCCCGGCGTCCACGTAAAATGGGGGCGGCTTTACAGGCGCGAAGACGGCTGGTACTCTCGGGAAGTGCTCACTAAGGGCATCGACTGAGGGGGCGCTCGGGTTTGACAGCGGCGAAAAGCCTTGAACGGGCACTCCGCTGGACGGTGGTTCGACTCCACCCGCCTCCACCACATCACTGAGGGGGACTTGACAAATGATTACTCGTTATGTCTAAATACACGTATGAATCCGCGTTGGTTGCTTTGCATATCGCAACCATCGTCATCGCTGTGTTCAGTATCCCGCTCCATCTAGAGCGGGCGATGCAGCACAGTAGGTGGGCAAAGAGAGCATGGAATAGACGATGAACCGCACCATCCGCAAGGCCGCAGTAGAGCTACTGCCCGCCATCGCAGTAACCGTTATCGGCTACTTGCTGGACAACGCCGCTGAGGTGGGGCTATCCACGTCGGCGGTGTGGGCGCTGTTGCAAGCGCGCAGGGTACTCCGCGACGTAGCGAACGGTCAGCCTAGATAGTCGCATCTCGGGCAGAAGTGGGCAGCAAGCCCGTCCCGAAGGACCGTACTTGCCGTAGTGCGGTGTGCATCAATGAAGACCAACCGATGCCGACGATAATGTGGACAACGCGCGGCATCCGCTGTGCTGTTTGCGGGGAGGGCTACTATTCGTGAGGGCGTATCTAGCTTCAAGATACAGCAGAATCGACGAACTCAACGCCTACCGCGTTGACCTAGTGGCACGAGGGCATCACGTCACCGCACGCTGGCTAAACGGCGAGCACCGCGCATCAGAGAACGATACGTCAATGTGGGGTGAGTTCGCGATGGACGACCTCATTGACATAGAGCTGTCGGAGACGCTTATCCACTTCGCAGAGGAGCCGCGCGAGGTCAACACCCGTGGCGGGCGCTTCGTGGAAGTTGGCTACGCCATTGGTCGCGGGAAGCGCATCATCAACGTGGGGCCAGCGGAGAACGTCTTCCTCGCGCACCCTGATGTTGAGTGCTACGAAACGTGGGCAGAGGTTTTGGAGGCGCTGTAATGACGGTGCGCCCATGCGCTCAGTGCGGCGAGGACTTCGAGGCACGCAACGCAGCATCCAAGTATTGCGGCCACCGCTGCTCACTAGACGCTTCCAACGCTCGTAGGCGTATCGACACGCCACCTGAGTCTGAGTGCGAGAACTGCGGCGAGACGTTCCAGCCGCACATGCCTGACCAGAAGTGTTGCAGTAGCAAGTGCTCGCAGCAACTAACGAACAACAGCCGCTACACTCCAGCCATGACGCGGCGGTGTCGGAACATGCGCTGTCCTGAGCGGTTCGTCCCCGTCAACCCACAGCATTGGTATCACGAACCTGCGTGCGCCACCGTACCCGCTGAAGACAAGTGGGGCGTTGATGACATCCTGCGCGAAGAAGGTTCCCTGACACCGGAGTCAAGTCACTTCGAGATGGCTAAGGCTGCGTTCGGACAGAAGAACCAGGCGCTGCGCAAAGTCACGCAACTCTCATCGCTGCGTGAATACCTCACCAGCGAGATTCGTAGTTTCCACGACGAGAACCCGCAGTACCGATACCCACAGGTTCCCAGACCCCCCAAGCAGAAGCTCAAGAAGGGGCCACGCGAGGTGCTGTTGCAACTCTCCGACTGGCAAATTGGGAAGTGGGAAGAAGGGTTTGGCGTCGAGGGGACGCTGAGGCGCGTCGAGCAAATCAAGGCGTCTACCGCAGCCATCGTGCAGCGACAGATGGATGCAGGCTACCCCATCCGCAAGATTACCGTCTCCTTTGGCGGGGACATGATTGAGGGTTGCTACATCTATCGAGGGCAGAACGTCACCGGCCTTGACAAGACCAGCAACACCCATCGCCTCACCACGCAGGTCCGCACAGCCGCTAACGAGATGGCTGACATGGCTGCGTTCTGCGCCACGCTCGTAGACAGCGTTGACGTGCAGTTAGTGGGCGGCAACCACGGCAGGCCCAACGGCCCTAACGATTACGCTGACCCCGAGGACAACTTTGACGTGATGGCGGGGTGGTGGGCGGCAGACCTCACAGCCAACAACAAGCGCATTACGTGGACGTGCCACGAGAATTGGTGGGGTGGCTTCGAGGTGATGGGGCACCCCGTTGTCTCGTTCCACGGCGACCAATGGACAGGCAAGTCAGATCGCCTAGAGGTGCTGCTGCCGCAGTGGATAGCGAACGGCGAGTTCGACGCACAGCCCGCCATTGTGCTGACGCACCACCGCCACTCCGAGTGGACCGCAGACGTTGCCAGTGCCTCCGTGTACCAGAACGGCACCATCGACGGCGGGAGTAAGTGGTACACCACCAAGTACGGCAGGCGCTCCCGCCCGCACCAGCGCATCCTCGTGGTCTCTGAATCGCACGCACCCGAGGCAGACTTCCCAATTCACTTTCCCGCCCACGACTAGACACCCGATACCCCCCGTGGGTATAATCCCCGCCATGAAACCCCTCCTCGCCTCCCTCGCACTGACCCTCGCCCTAGTTACCGGCATCCTCGCCGGTGGCGCAATCGTCTACGTGACGCATACCGAACCTGAAGTCCGCATCACCGCACAGTCCGTCGTCCACCAGGTATCGTCTGGTGTATGGTGTGCGTCCACGCTCTTTGGCGTCACGTCTGGTGGCGTGGATGCTGCTCTCCCGCTCTGGTGCGGGCCGGAGCAGAACTTCGATGACTTCATGGGCGATTGGCTAGACTGATGCCTAGTACACACCTCCGACACGACGCTGACCATGAATGGAGCGAGTGGAAGCCGTGGCCGGGAGTCGAGCGATACTCGTGGAAGAAGTTCCCTGGCAGTGACTTGCGGGTGTTGGGTTGGGATACTACCCGCCACTGCATCATCGAAGAGTGCCGTGCAAAGCGGATGAAGTGGGTTGAGTACGACTAATGAACAGACCCGGCTGGCGTCGTGACAAGTCGCCAGTGATGTTGCCCGACCTCCCGCTCCGTACGGATCCGTTCTCCGAGGGCGTCATCCTTGCCTCCTGCATCTACTGCGACTATCGTCTTATCGAAGAGGCTTATGGACGCGCTGACGGAAGTCGAGCTACCAAGTTAACGTGCAACGGGGTTGGTGCGTGCGGGCAAACCTACAGTGTGGAGAATGTATGACCACTGACGCACCACCACCGCTGCCTATTTTCCTCAAAGAGCATCTACGGATTTTCTATGAGTACGGCCATGAGCCGCTTCCTTGCCCAGAGTGCGGCGGTACCTTAGACGAAATCGAACACCCCGAGGCCACCGAGTACGCCTGCCGTGACTGCACCCAGCGATTCGTGGTACTGAGTAACTGGGATGAGGTGCGCCATAACGGGGATTCCCCCGCCTGATGTAACGCCTCGGGGGGGCGCATTCCCCGATGTCGGTGACGCCCGCCCCACTCGGCGGGCGTTGTTGTGTCCGCGCTTGACAGACGTTTTTGCTTACGATAAGGTGCTCCACATGGACAACAAAACGAGGGTATCGCGCCACTGCAAGGCATGCGGGCACGACTGGTTGGCACGGAAGCCCGAGCCACCACGTCGTTGCCCAAGGTGCCAAGTGACGATGGAGGGATAACGATGAAGATGACGCCAATGACACTTGAGGATTTTGAGAAGCACAGGACGGGCGGAAGCAAGGCACATATGGGCAAGGCAGCCAAGTTCCTTTTGGGCCTTGAGCCATTAACCCCGACCGTGGCAGACTTCTCCTCACCCAGTCCTAGTACACGCAGAGGCTCTTTGAATAGTCAGTGGAACGGTACTGGGGCAGCAGTGGCCGTGAAGCCCGTCAAGGGGGGCAGTATCCGCACGGCAACCATCGATGACGATCTCTACGTCGTCTGGTACCCCGAGGTCAAATGACCAACATCACGAACATCTGTTGGGACTGCGAGGGGCGCATCGACGGCGGCGCGCTCTGCGCTGCCTGCCAGCGGCACCGCGAAGCCGAGCACCGTCCCGCGCTGTACTGGGTACCGTCTGTCGAGGGGCAACTAGCCCCCGCCGAGGGTGACGAGTACGTGTGGTGCCACGGGGCGGGGCCGAGCGGCATCGACGCGGAGCGTCTGCCGATGGAGCCAGCGGAACGCCTGGTGCGTCCCCGCAAACGCCCAAAGGGGCGGAACACCAACAAGTCCACGGGCGGATGGAAGGCAGCATGAACTGTGCATGGGTATCCGGCTGGAAGGCTGGGTACGGCTGGCGTCACCAATGCGTGCGTAACAACGGGCACGTCGGTAGCCACTCATACCGTCGCTGTAAGGAGGGTCACTGTGAACGAGGGGGCTAGTAACGCAGAGATTTGGCACGGAGCACAAGAGATGCTAGCCACGCAACGCTCTGAACTGCTACGGCAGACAGACCACGGCGAACACTTCTGCGGCGGGCTTATCGCCTACGACCCCGACCACGATGCCCACTCATGCACGGGTATGTGCGGTGATGTTGACCTCGTAATCGAGGAGTGCGACACCTGCGAGCAGGAACGATGAAGTGCCCCGTTTGCGGGGAGTACAAACCCGTCAGCGGCATCATCAAGTTTGGCCGTTGCTGGCGATGTAATGAGGAGGACGTATGACACTCGAAGGACACGGTTTGATAGCGATGGGGGCGGTGGCGGTTGTCATCCTCTCCGTCTTTGTAGGAGCGCATATATGACGGAACCAGGTATCGAACTACACTTCGCAGACTACGGGGCGGCAAAGGTCTTCGTGGCCCGCACCGGCGACGCAAAGGCAGACCTCGAAGATGGGCTACAGAGCCTCGGCGTCCTCAGCGGACTGCTTGGGCTGACCGACGACCAGAAGGTCGCTATGCGCGCCCGAATGGTCGAAGCAGTAACTGCCCCCTTTGGACGACAGCAAGCGCCGTCAGCGCCCGCACAGGCCCGCTCAGGCGGTTCTGGTGGCGAGCCGCGTAAGGGCACGGCGCTGTTCTGCGCCAAGCACCCGTGGGTGCAAGTGCTGGAGACGAAGGCTGAGTGGCAGGAAATGAACGACGAGGGTCTGCCAGACAAGTTCTTCTGCCCCGGCGACCAGAACAAGACGGAGAAGGGCACGCACGGCCTCTACCGCCGCCAAACCGTGACGGTTAAGGGCGAGGAAATCCCCGAGCGCGACGTAGACGACGATGTGCCACCGATGGAGCAGGAGTTGGCGGGCCTCGCGGAATCCGAAGACCCGCCGCCGCCGTTCTGAGAGGCAGTGCTGCGGGAACGCGGCATCATTGAGTGAAGCGTCATCGACCCATCAGCAGGGGAACCGATGTAGGGGCACCAGCCGGATTTTGACCAAATTAGGCAGGAGCTTCACCGTCACATGCTTCGGTTTCCCTAGTGGTGGCGTCGATGACGCATCCCATAGCGGAAACGTATAGGAGGTAGAGAGTGGAGATCAACAGGGTGTGGGCGATGCCTAACAGGTGGACGTTCTCGATACCGCCCATTGCAGCACTGTTGGAACGGTATGATGTGGGTGATGGATGGGCGGACCCATTTGCTGGCAAAAGCAACCTTTGCGCCCACACCAACGACATGAACGACGATATGCCCGCATCTAGCCACCTTGACGCGGTGGAGTTCATCAAAGGGTTCGCATCCAACTCACTAGATGGCATTGTGCTTGACCCCCCGTACAGCCTCCATCAGAGCCAAGTGACGTACCAAGGCTACGGCGAGCGTCGCGTGATTGCGTTAACGCCTGTCTACGACAACGCAGCAAGGGCTGTGCGGAATGGCGGGCACATCATCTCATTCGGCTTTGGCTCGAACGGAGTTAGTAAGAAACGGGGCGCTGAGATAGTGGAAGTGTTACTAGTCGCCCACGGCGGACACCACAACGACACAATCGTCACCGTCGAGCGCATGAATCAGCACGTTTCAGAATGAAACGTCACAAGAAGGACTGCAAGGGTGCCCACTACTGGAATCTCCTGCCGCCCGATGGTGGCCCGGAGGTGGCGGGCGTCTGTCGTGGATGCCACGAGGTAAAGATGTTCCCCACGGGCTACCACGGCAACGAGGGCTTCCGCAACAACATGACGCTGAACAGCAATCCCGAAGCGACGTAGATAGGGATGAAGCGTAGCCCGATGAACCGCGCCACCGAGGGCGCTATCGCGTGGGCGCGCAAGCGCAAGAAGGCGCTGAAACCAAAGAGCAACAAGCGGAGGAAGTTTTATGCCGAGACCTATCTACCTTTCCGAAGGCAGTATCTCGAAACTCACGGACGGTGTGAGATCGCTGCTGAAGGATGCACTGGCAAATCGATCGATCTCCACCATATCCGTAGTCGTGGACGATCAGGTCGAGACGCGGACCTCGCCGCCACGGCCAACGTCAAGGCCACCTGCCGAGGATGTCACGATTACGTTGAGAGTCACCGAGAGTGGGCGGTCGAGCAAGGATTCCTGAAGCCCGCACGCACCGACGAAGAACGGAGGAGCAACTGATGTGCCCGCACTCTATGACAAAAACGATGACGGCAGTCAACTGGCACAGGGCCAAACAGCGCAACGCGACCGTCATGGTCTGCGCTTGCTGTGCGGGACCCGCTCCTGTAGAGTTGCTGCCGGTTACAACGGGCGGGAGCTATGGAGTCGGGCAGTGGTGCAAGGTGTGCCACACGGAGGAGGAACGATGACTGGGGACGAATTCTTCAACGAGGAACGGCGTAACGACCCTGACGCTGTGAAGGACGAAACGCGAGCGGGCCACACCATCCGCGAGGTGGAGTCCCAGGACGGCTACCGCTACCTTGTGGCGGAGCACGACCCCGTCACGGAATGGATGCACCCGCGTAACGCACGCAAGAACATCGCCGCCTGCATCAGCGAGAAGACAGTGGAGGGCTGCCCCGTGCAGCCGATGGGTGATCTCTTTGGGAAGTTCAAATGACCTGCGACCACTGCGCGACATACGGCTTCGTGGGGCGCGTCATCACTAACCTAGAGGGCGACGAACTCTGCATCAACTGCGGGCGTCATCAGAAACTCGCTGACGAAGCGGCGGCATCGTGGGCGACGTACAACGCACAGACGGAGTCCATGCTGAGTCGCGGCAAGACGCGGCGGAAAGAGGTGCGCCATGCTTGACCGAGCAGACGAAGAATGACCACTGACGCGCCACAACTCGCTTCCGTGCTGGCAGAGACGGCGATGATAGCCGCCATCTACATCAACCGCATGGTGCCGGAACAGATCCACGAAACCGACTTTGATGACGTGTGGTGCCGTGATGCGTTCCGCGCTGCCGTTAATGCTGAGTCCATCGACGCACCCGCCGCTGAGGTGTGGCTGCGACAGGAGGGTATCTTCGACCACGACGCTATCGTCGATTGGCTGAAGCAGAAAGCAGATGAGTGGTACCCACTGGCGAAGGGCGACGACGAGCAGATGGCTCGCATCATCATCAACCGCTACGCCAAAGCCGTCCTCGACTGGAAGGTGATGCGCATCAAGTACGCCCAGATGCAGGCATTGGCCGCTGATGTATTCCCCGCCCCACGTACAGAAGCGACGGAGACCCCTCTAGGAGCCGTTTCTACGCCTGAAACAACGAAAGTAGACCCGAAGTACAGGGGGAAGATGTAAGTGGAGCCACAGCCCGCAGACAACGGGGTGGTTGAGAGCCACAAGGCGGTTGGTGGCGATGTCGTCATCTTCCGCGCCGAGGAGGTGCGCCGCACAAAGACGGGCGTCCATGCGTTGGTGACGCTGGGGTTCAATGGCATCCCCATCACCGCTGACGAGTTCAACGTCAAGCGCGACAAAGACCGGATGCACCTCGCGGGGCGGATGTACGTCAAGGCCACCGAGGGCTTGGCGAAAGAGTACCCGAAGGACCAACTCGCCCACGACCTCATGCTGTTCTGTCTCGGTGACGCTGAGACGGAGGGCATCTGGCAGCGGTTCGTCGGCTCGCAGGGCACGGAGCCGATGAACGGCGACACCGACCCGAGTCCCGTCAGTTACCTGCTCAAGCCATACGTCGTTGAGGATGGAGGCACATTCCTCTTCGGGAAGCCAAAAGCAGCCAAGTCCTATACAGCCTTGCTGTGGGCTGTTAGTGTAGACGCCGGTATCGACAAGTTCTGGGAGGTCAAGCAGACCAAAGTGGTGCTCATCAACCTTGAGCGCAGCGCCAAGAGCATGAAGAAACGGCTCGCCAGGGTGAACATGCAACTTGGGTTGCCACCCAACCGGCCATTAGAAACCAAGAACGCTCGGGGGAAGACCCTAGAGCACGTATTCGAGGGCGTCCAGCGATCCGTGAACGACAATGCGGTCGGTCTGGTAGTGCTAGATTCCCTCTCACGGGCTGGTGCTGGTGATTTGAACACGAACGAAGCGGCCAACGACAGCATGGACAGGCTGAATGCCTTCGGCTGCGCTTGGCTAAGTATCGCGCACACCCCGCGCTCCGAGGACTCGCACGTCTTCGGGTCGCAGATGTTCGATGCTGCTGCGGACGTGCTGGTGCGTAATCAGACCCAACTCGACGAGGATAACGGCAACCGTGGAGTGGCCTTCACCGCCTACGGCAACGATGTCCCCTTTGCCCCTCAGCGGCAGTGGACGTACACATTCGACCCCGACTACGGGTTGAGTGGCGTGCGCCCCGCTACGCTGCACGAATGGCCGGATATGGACGTTGAGCGCGAGCGGTCGGACGCGGATGTGGTGCTAGACCAAATCTTCGCCCACGGCCCGCAGTCGCAAAAACAAGTGCGTGAAGACCTGAAATGGGACCAAACACGCGCGTCACGGGCTTTCAGCGCGCTTATTTCCAAGGGCGTTATCGTCATGGGCGAGAAGGTGGTCAACGAGCAGTTCTGGGTCAGCGCGGAAGAGTCATTAACGGGTGATAACCAATAGATAATCATGGCCCCCGACCCCCCTAGGGGGTCGGTAGGGGGCCTACGAAACTGTCGAGAGGAAACGAATGGCAGCAGTCCACGGAATCCAAGACCGGCTCATCGACGGCGAGAACACGCTGTCAACGGCGAAGTGCGACCAACTCATCGCTAGGGACTCAATGACACGCTTCGAGGACCGCTACACCTGCGCTAACTGCATCCAGGGTGTCGTGCTCAAGTGGCTGGCTAACGGATGGAAGCCCCAGCAGGCGCTACTCGATGAGCTCCAACACGCTTCGACAGAAGCGTCACCAAGTGGCCTATAAGGAATAGGAGGTAAGCTGATGGTAACTGATACGAGTTACGCCCCGTATGGGGAACTGAAGTTTGTTGGCGGGAAGGTTATCTGTCACATCTGTGGGGATGAGTGGGATGCGCTTCAGGCGCACATCTGGCAGACGCACGAGATGCGTGCTGCTGAGTATCGTTCAACGTTTGGAATCCCAAACAAGGTGGGGCTACTCGGGCCGGACTCCAGCGAGCGTCGCCGTAGGGCGATGGCGAAGAGGATGTTGGAAGACCCCGGCATGATGCGGCGCATCCGCGAACATCCCAACACGGGTACACCAGAGGCGATGGCGAAGTTGGCGGCGTCAGTGAAGGCTACCTACGATGATGGTAGGCGTGTCAGTAGCAAAGTGACGGTGCGCTGCCGGTGGTGTGACGCGACGCTTCAGGTGTGGCCTGCGAACATGCGCAAGGTGGTGACAACTACATGTGGCGACCGTGAGTGCGTTCGTAAGCAGAAGGTGGCTGTCGGACAGGATCTCCATCGCCGTGAACGCGAGAAGTATCACACAGACGCTGACTACCGGGCGGGTAGGCTCGCCGTGCTCAAGCAGGCGGGGCTGAAGCAGGCTGCGGAGCGGCGGAAGCCTGACGGTGCGTGCATCGTCTGCGGAAAGCCGGGTCTCCGTCACCCCCGCCGTACATGCTCTGAGGCGTGTCTGTTCGAGAATCGCAGGCGGGTAGCGAGTCGTAAAGAGGAGCGTGGGTGCGAGGTTGAGGGCTGCGAGCGCGACTTTCTCGCGAGAGGGAAGTGCGCCCTCCACTACCAGCGCGCACGTTCTGAGGAACGAAGAACGTCACCATGACCCTGACTATCCGTATCCCCTTGCCAAGCCCCATGGTAGGTGGCAGGGCCAGAAAGGGCGATTCATCCTCCGAGCCGGTGATGTCTGCCATCGAAGAGTTCCGCGCTCTCGTGGCTGAGGCTATCCGAGAGCCAATCAAGAACGCGGAGATAGATATTGAGTGGATTGCCCCTGCTGATTACGAGTTACCCGAGACAGCAGAGCGGTATGTACGTCAGGCGCTTGAAGACGAGGGGGTCGTTGCTAGTTCACGCGCCCTCGCTGGGCGCGTCACCGAGTACCGCGAACCGCCGTTACCCAATGAAGATCCATACGCTATCGTCACTGTAGAGGAGGCTGAATGATGTTGACGCAGGAACACAGGATTCTGGCGAGAGAGGGGCTTGTCGCCCCAACCGGCGAGCACCGCGTCGTTATACAATCCGAGACAGGCGGCGGCTACGTCAACGCAGAGGAGCTTGTAGCCATGATTCGGGAAGCGGTGCGCGAGGAGTTTGAGCGCCGTGGCTAGGAAGGCGCGCAACGTCTACGTGGGTATCGACCCAGGTAAGTACGGCGCAGTCGCTTTCCTGTTTCACGACCGCCAGCACAACTACGTCGTGGATATGCCCCGCACGGTAGACGACACGGACTACGACATCCCCGCGATGTACGACGTGCTGCTGGCGGAGTTGGTGTCCCCGTTCCCTGTCAAGGTGGCGCTAGAGCAGGTGTCTCGCCCCGCGAAGCTCACTCGCTGTGCGGGCATCATCGAGGGGCTACTGACGGCGATTGAGTGCGAGAGCGCCAAGGGCGCGAGTCATATCAAGGTGCTGCCGCGCGACTGGATGGATGGCCTCGGGATGCCGACGCCGCATACCAAGGCGCACTCGCTCGCCCTAGCGCGGGAGTTGTACCCCGAGATGGCGGAGATGCTGGGGCGGAAGATGGATGACGGGCGCGCAGAGGCGATCTTGCTGGCGCACTGGCTGCGTGAGGAGACGCGCTAGCGGCGCACCCCGCGTGACGGGTCACGCCCCATCCGGCCACTCCACGTCATACGGCCCGACGTACCCCTTGCCCTCCCAGCACTGCGGGCACCGGCTCAGGTTATGCGGCTCAGAGCGGCATTCTGCTGGTGTCTGTACCCGCCGCAAGTGTTGCGGCCCCCTCATCCGTGAGCACGTTGCGTCTGCGTGGTGGAAGCCGTCCCCCTTGTTGCGTCCCCGTAGTCCCTGGTAGACCGCTGCTGTAACCTTCATACTGAATCCTCCGTCTCCGCCACCGCTATCGCGAGGCGGGCTACGCTCTATAGTCGAGTGCCTGCTGTAACCGTTCCGCGAAATGGCCCGCGCGAATCGTCGCCATCGCATCCAGGCGGGCTGCGCTCTGTCGTGTCTCCTGCTGTAACCGTTCGACTGCCTTGCGTTCCTCGTCGGTCAGTGTGCTCCCCGCCAGTAGCTCGTCACCGAGTTCTAGCGCAGTCGTCGCCAGGTGTGCTCCCCGCCAGTAGTCGGCGCCGACCGCCAGTAGCTCGTCACCGAGTTCTAGCGCACTCATCGCCAGCCGTGTCCATCGGTCTGCGTCTGTCGTCATCGCTTCCCCCAGTCCTCGCGCCATGCCTCAAACGTCTGGATTATGCCGTGTGCTGCCTCCCACTCGTATAGCCACTCCTCATTAGCTAGCCACTTTTTGATGTACGGCACCACGTCCCGCGAGAGTGCGTGCCGGTGTACCTCAAGTTTCGTATGCTCGGGGTAGTTCAACGCTTCCGTGACGGCATCGGCTAGGATGCCCGCCAGTTCATCCATCGCCCGCGACTTGTACGCCATATCCTGCCACTGCTCGTAGGCGAGTTCGTCCTGCTCACGTCGCGCCAACTCACGCTCCGCTCCTGCGGGGTAGTTGCTCATCGTGTCCCTCCACTACGCCGGTCCTCCGGCGTCACCAAGCACTCGTTCTTCCACTGCCACACTAGGTTGACGGTCGTAAGCACCATCACCACCAGCAGGATTACTGTCATCGCCCACTCCCTTTCCATTAGGTGACACTCGATGACGTTTCAGCGTCGATTTCGCGCTCCATGACGCACTCGTCACACAGCGTCTCGTCCCCGTCTCCGAAGTGGAGCCGCCATCCCTCACGCTCTAGCTTCTCAAACGCGGCATCTTCACTGTAATGCCCGCTCTTGCCTGAATAGTCGTTGTAGGTGTAGGGCATCTCGATCTCGTCACCCTCCCCACAGCAGTCACAGTGGACTGCAATCGTTGGCTCACCAATCATTACGGCATCCCAACGCATACATCGGACATCGTGCACGCGCACGCCGAGCGCGTTGTCCCAAGCGAACGTCAGGCACTGAGCGCCTCCGCAATCGCCGTCGCCGTGGGCGTGTCTTTGACCAGCGCGACGATGTCGCCGTTCTCGTCGTGCACCAAGAGCGGGTAGTGCCGGTTGTCCGACGCATCGATCATGTACTCGTGTACGCGCCCCGCTCCGTAGTGGCGGTCAGGGCGTTCTAGCATGTCCACACGCGCTAGCGCGTCATCGAGTTCTGCTCGTAACGCCTCACTTTCCTCACAAGCACAACGCTCTAGTGGCTCGTACTCGTGATCCTGCATGGTTCCGCCGTGGATTTCTCCGTGAGTTGTCTGCCCGCAAGTAGTGCAGGGTTCAGTGGTCATCGTTCCACTCCTTACAGCTACAAACCTTGCATCCCTCGCCCTGGTGCGCTGATTCCCCGTGCGCGCAGAGCAGCGGGCTGCGCTGGTGCGCCCCGATGTATTTCGTGCGGCACCCGCCCCTGACGCCGCAGGTGGCGCAGCGGCCAGCGTCTACGATGGTGGCGCACCTCACGGTGTGCCCTCGGTAGCTGGCTCGACTTTCGTCCCACGGCATCGCTCGCAGCTACGGTCGGTTCCGGGCGGTAGCGGTCGGCTATTCGTTGGGAACCGCACCCCGCTACCATTACAGCTTGTGCAATTCGGCGGGAACGCCCCCTTGGAGGGTGGCCGCAGGCGCGCGTATTCGTGGTGCTCGTGCTCGCGTTGCATTACGCATCGTTGTCCGTCGTGTTCTGGCAGGTGGTAGACGTGACTGCGCGGGCGGTTGCACAGCGCGCAGTCAGCCTCTACCGATAGTTCGTGCTCAGTGGTCATTATTACTATCCTCCTTGGGTGGTCGGTGACGATTCTTGCGAATCGTAAATGTAGACGCGGCAACTACAGCCGTTGCTCCCGATGTGCTCATCCGGTGCGTGGTGCTGCTCGTGTACGTGATCGCCGTTGTAGGCGATGTGCTCGCCGCAGTCGGTATCGACCGCCTCATCGACACACCCCGCGCAGGTATCGTTCACGACGATGTGCATTCCTTCGCACTCTGGACATTCCATCTTGTTTCCCTCCACTACGAACTTCTCGGCTACATCGTCGTCAATCATCGTCGTTGTTCCTTTCGGCGCTTCCTCCGCGCCTTCCTCGTCGCGTTGCCCGCTGGCCCGGACGACTGGTGCTTGATCGGCTTCGTGCGCTTGTTGCTGCCGACCACCGCCATCCGCTCGCCGCCGCCCCGCGACGTGCCGGTGTCCGGCTCGCTGCGAAGCGGGTTCGCAAGGCCGCGCCCCTCCCCGGTCTTCGGTCGCGGGCGCGGGGTCACGTCACCGCCTCCTGCTCCATCGCCTCGCGGAGCTTCGACTGCTTCTCGATCGGCAGCGCCGACACGGTCTGCGTCTGGACGAACATGCACGCGACGCCGGGGGCCTTCCGCGCGCGGTCGGTTTCGACCGAGTTCATGCGTCACCGTCCGGCTCCTTGCCGGGCCAGTCGTGGCCGTCGAGCGCGTACTCGATGGCCTCGCGTCCGGCCATGACCATCGCGTCCTCGATCGAGGATGCGTTGACGAGCAGGAACTCGATCGCTTCCTCCCGCGTCATGCCGGGAGCCATCGCCCCGCCGCCCGCCTCCGGGTCGTCGGGGTCGCCGAGCAGGTCGTCTGGCGACCAGCGATTCCCGATCGGGAAATCATCGCTGAGACCCGATCCCTCCATGTACGTTCGTGCCATTCTGTGCCTCAATCCTTCCACTACGAACCGTCCCCGGTTCCTCATCTGCCTGGTCACTCGACCATGCTATGCGGATACTGAATCCTCACTCAGCATCCGGTAGCGCACTAGAGTGCTAGCTCGCCGCTTCGTCTCTCGCGCCCCTCGGAACCGAGGCAGGAACATTCCACTTCTCGAACGTCATCCGCTCGCCGTCGTTAGGGTCGGCGTCGGTGATGTCTAGCTCGCCGGACGCCTCAAACGCCTCTAGCGATGCTCTGCGCGCTCGCGAGCTAGCCTCATCTGCGGTGAGTTCCATCACGTCAACGGTCTCTGTGATGTGCTCCGATTCCGCCCGTTCTGATAGTTCCGCGCTCTCGTGCTGTGACTCTGCGACGCGCTGCGCTTCATCGTGACTGGCCGCTGCCACCAAGTACCGGTAGACCTGCGTCTCGTCGATTGTTACCTCGTAGTCTGCCATCGTCAATTCCTCTCGTGCTATACCTGGTCAATCCTGATCAGGCTAGCCGGTAGCGATACCTCCGCATCGCTAGCGGTAGCGTGCTCAGATGCTAAA
>Ga0080013_1001144_pt1 | contig 36028 bp, 40 predicted proteins | sample ETNvirenome_6_85_FD_69236 | JGI IMG/M metagenome (GOLD analysis project Ga0080013, IMG submission 69236) | Marine viral communities from the Pacific Ocean - ETNP_6_85 (SPADES assembly) (version 2) | ecosystem: Environmental > Aquatic > Marine > Oceanic | place: Pacific Ocean | collected 2013-06-19
CCGAAACCATTTGCATGGAAAAAATAAAGAAAAGGAAATTGATCCAGTTCAAGCTGCTGTCGAGGTAGATACAGAACTTTTATCTAAAATCGAAGATTTACGAATAAAATCTGGTGCAGATAGAGCGGCTCTTTATCAATTTCATAATGGTGGTGAATTTTATACCGGCAAATCAATGCAAAAAATGTCAAATACCTATGAGGTTGTTGGCAAAGGTATAGAAAGAATTTTACCGATGAGACAAGGGTTACCTGTATCAGCGTGTAATAGTACTTTATCAAAATTACTTCCAGAAAGAAGATTAAAATTTTATGATGTTGAGGAGGACTATCCAGAATCATTATGTAAATATAATTTATCTGAAGCTGGTGTTCAATCTCATTATATTTGGGCAATATTTGATCTTAATAAAAATACAGTTGGAGTATTTATGTTAGATTTTGTAAAAGGCAAAAAGAAATTAACTCAATCTAAACTTGATATGATTGAATTAAATGTTATCAAAATGCCAGGATATCTAGAATAAAAATGATAATTATGCAGACAAAGGTAAATTTATCGGATGTTATTAAAGTTAGTATATTTATAGCTGGCTTATTAGGAACATGGTATTCGATGAAATATGAAGTAGATTATTTGACTACTAAAGTAGATAAGTTAGAAAAACAATTAGAAGAGACAAATTTAGGTGTCATTAAAAATGATATTGAATATATTAAAAAAGGACAAAATGACTTACAAGAAGACTTACAAGAATATTATCGGCTTGTTAATGATTACATTGCTAATCATAACGATGATGACTAATGCACAAATCAATACACAACAAACACAAAAAATAGAAGCTGATACTATTAAACATGAAATTGATAGTATGAGAACGCAACAGAATACAATCAATGATGATTGTAGAAATCAACTTAAGGAACTTAAGAAACTTTTAGAAGAAAAGAAAAAGAAAAAAGATCCTGATAAAAATAAAAAAGAGTAATGGGTAAATTTGTAAACGATATTTTGCAAGAAGATAAACTAGATGATAAATATTCATCAAAGAAAACAATGGGCATTGCTGCTGGTATATTAGTGTGTATAGCTTTTATTGGTGATGGGTTCCATTGGTTCACTGTTAATGAAAATTTATTTAATTCTATGTTGATATTTTCAGGAACTATGTTAGGTGTGTCTACATTCAGACATTTCGCTAAAAAATCATCCGATTCTGCCTCTGCTGAATAATTTTGTTTGAATATATAAATAAACAAATTATTCTATAATGGCTATCATTCAAAAGTCAATAAACATAGACTTTACTAATAATAACATCACGTATAAGGATGGAGACTCGCTATTGATTCAATTCAATAGTTCTTTTGGGTCTGTAGATAAATTTACATCGTATTCAGAAACTACTTCTCCACTTCCATCCTCAAATGATTATTTAATAACAAGTATTAGATGGTCTACTAATAATTTAACATGGTCACCATGGATATTATTACCAGTTGATGTTAATACAGGAAACAAGACTTTTCCGACTATGGACTTTCCTAGCGGAACAGATATTAATTTAGAATTTAAGTTTATTAGAGTTTCACAACCTCAACCTCCAATTCCATTACCATTATCATTAACCAATATAACTATTGAACTTGATATGGTTCAAACAGAATCTCCATATAGTCCTCCAGCTGCTACAGTATGTCCATATGGTGGAAATTATAGTGGAATCAAAATAGATTGTGGAGATAATTTATTTAGACCATATCCATTAATGGGTACAGCTATTGCATTATATGATCAGCTCTCACTCACGGTGAGTGAAATTTTTGGTCATCAGGTATGTTATTTTAAAACAACTGCAGATCAACGATCTAAAGATTTTATTTTAAAAGAATATTCATTGTATAATGTTACTGATGTTAAAAATGTTAGAATTGTAGTACCAGATAATGAATTTCCAGATAATGCAATTCAATTTACTCCATTTGATATGGATTTTGAATCACCATTTGAAGTTCAAATTGTAAAAGAAGATTTTGAAAGAGCATTTGGATATTGTGTTAGACCGGAAGAACGAGACTATCTTTATTTCCCATTGGAAAATAGACTTTATGAAATTCAATCAGCATATTTATTTAAAGATTTTATGCGTCATGGAACATATTACAAAGTAACATTATTCAAATGGCAAGATAAAGAAAATGTAATGAGACCGGCTGGTAGTACAGCTGCTCAACTAACAGATGAATTAACTGAAAGTTTTGATGATCTTTTTAAAGCAGAAGATGAGAAAGAATTTACACAAATAACAAAACCTTTACAATACAATACAATTAATATTGGAGATTGGGATTTTGTTAGAAGTCATATTAATGAAAATTTGGATATTAAACAACATGATATTAATAATTATTTTACGATTGTTGCTAAATATGCCTATGATTTGAATACAATAGAATATAACGCGTTAGGCGTAAGGTATAAGACTCTTGTTAATATACCAGAAGATGAAGATAGAGTCTATACTTTTTGGATGCAAGCTAATAGAAAATCATTTGTTAATCCAGAATTAAAAACAATTGTTAATGAGTATCCTGTTGGTAGTCCATACCATGGTTTACGATATGATACATTATTTGATGGATTAGTTGAAGGAGAACCTGATCCTATCACAGGAGTTACTGCTGCAAATCAAGGAATTAAATTTAATTTGCAATATGGAGATACTGAAGGCGATGATATTTATGTAACGAAAGGAATGGAAGTAATCATTAATTCTACATCTCATCAATTTGATACTAATTATTTAGAACCTTGGCCAGACCAAGCATTTCCAAATTTAATAGTAAATGCTCGACAATTTAATCAAAAACAATTACAATTAGAAAGGAAATGGTTTGCATTTGTAGTTACTATTTCTAATAATTATGGTACTGCTAATGTTAATGTGTGGGAAATGGAATTTGATGCTACTAAACCAGCGTATACTCAGCAAACAACTCAATTAAAAATGTTATTTGGTGAAACTCAACCACATACAAAACAAGAAATTAATCCTGGAATTTATTATGAATTAGTTGGAGCTCCAATAGAATTAACCAATTTTAGAATTTTAACAGAATTAATCAATGAAGAAAACCAACCATTAATGTTGAATAGATATACTGTGAGAGATAATCAATATGCGGAAATGATTGACAATGCATTACCTCCACTAAGAATGACTAGAGAATCAGGACGTTAATTTAAAACTTATATATGTCACAAAATAAAAAAGAAGCTAGAGAATCTATAAAAGATTTATTAGATGAAGGTACACAATTACCTATAGTCCAAGAAGGTGATTTACCATCTTTCCATAATGTTCAAGCATTTGAATATGATACTGCAAAAGTAGCTGCAGTTAAAAATGCACAGAAGATGATGGATACGGTAATGAAATTATATTTGAGTGAAGAAATCATCGAACAAAATGAATATGTTCGAATGAAGCAAAAAGTTGAGACAATGCAATTAACAACTTTACTTAATCAAATGCAACAAATGCAACATTCGATTGAAATCTTAATGAGAACAATTGAAACTGGAGAATTGTCTCCTAGGATGTTTGAGGTATTAGGTGGATTGCAAAAGACAATGTTAGAGATTAATAAACATACTACATTGCATATAATGGCTGCTGAAGAGAATGCTAAAAAATTAAAACATGATATAGATATTTATAGTAATACAACAACTATAACACAAAGTAAAAAAGAAAATCAAATAACAGCAAGGGGAAATCGGGATTTTATGAAAGATATTCAAGAAGAAATAAATACCGAGAATATAGAGTTTGATAACGAAGAAAAGGATGGAAAATAATATAGTAAAGAAATTTGAAGATCCAGCAGATGATGAAAGCAACAGAATAGTATGGGATTCTGCAAAAGTACAGAAAGCAATAGAAGCCATGGAATTAGGTTATCAAGTACCTCATGCTCCATTTTATGAAAGTGACATAAACTACCGAAAAGGAAACACGGTTTATGATTATTCCAAAGAAGAAATAGAAGAAATTAAAAGATGCGCAAAAGATATTGTATATTTTGCTAATACTTATTGTCATGCTATGACGGATGATGGTGTTAGAAAAATAACATTATATGATTATCAAGCTGAAATGCTATCACAATTTCAAGATAATAGATGGAATGTATGTTTAGCATCTCGACAAATAGGTAAAACTATTTGTTCCGGTATTTTTATTGCTTGGTATTCTTTATTCAATTTTGACAAGAATGCTATGATTATGTCCAATAAAGGTGCCACGACTAAAGAGATACTAATGAAGACTAAGCACTTATACGAGAATCTTCCATTCTTTTTGAAACCAGGAATTTTAAAGAAGGATGTTATGGAATTACGATTTGATAATGGTTGTAGAGTGATTGGTCAGAATACAACAAAGACTGGTGGTATATCATTTACAATACATTTATTATACTTAGATGAATTTGCTAATATTATGCATAGTATAATCAATCCTTTCTATGAGAATGTGTACCCAACACTATCCTCATCTAAGATATCCAGAGTTATCATAACTTCTACCCCTAATGGATATAATAAGTTCCATGAAATCTATCAAGGAGCAGTGGATGGTATAAATGAATATACACCATATCGTGTGGATTGGTGGCAAGTTCCGGATAGAGATGAAGATTGGAAAAAACAAGAGATTGCAAACTTAGGATCTATTGAAGCCTTTAACCAACAATATGGCAATCAATTCTTATCTGCATCATCTTTACTATTAAGTTCAGTCGAAATGAAAAAGATAAAAAGGACGGAAATAGAATTTGTATTTAGAGAATTCGATGCATTAGATGACTTAGGTATAGATTATTCATGCCTAAGATGGGATCCATCTGTAGATCCCGATATGTTAGATGGAAATCAAGATTTTTATTTATTTTCAATAGACTTAGCTGAAGGTGTTGGCAAAGATTATTCAATAATCAATATATTCAAGGTTTTACCAATGGAGATTAAATATCATCGTGATCTAATTTCACCAAGTGATATTACTGACTTCTTTAAATTAGAACAAATTGGTGTATTCAGATCTAATATACATTCTTTGAAAGATTTTAGCATGATCTTATATGAATTGGTCGTAAATATCTTCAATCAAGAGAATCTGAGAAATATAATTGAATATAATGCATTTGGTCAAGAAATAATAAATAATCTTATACATCTATATCCTACTCGAAATGATTTTGATGAAGAGACATTAGTAAGATATCACCATCGAGTTGGAAGTAAAATTAAAAAACCAGGTATTAGGATAAATAAAGATAATAAACGAATCCTAACAACAAAGGTAAAAAATTATATTAGAACTAATCGAGTTATTCTTAAAGATAGTAATACTATTATGGAAGCTGCCATGTTTTCTAGGAATGAAAATGGCACATATTCCGCACAAACAGGTAATGATGATTTGATGATGACTGTAGTTAATGCTACTAGCTTTTTTGATACAGTAGATTATTCTGAAACAGTGGAAGAACTTTTCGACTACATAGAAGGAATATATAAAGAGAAAATAGAAGAAACTCTCGAGATAAGCGGAAATTTATCTGGGGATTCTTTTAATATTTATGATATCGTTGACTAGAATAAAAATTTGTAGTTAGGAGATATATAATTAAAATAAAAAAAACTTATATAAAATGGCTTTACCAGCGAATATTCAACAATTTAAGTCAAGTGGAGTTTACAGATTAGAATTTGATAAGTCACAACTTATTAACATTCCTGCTGAAACGATTCGACTAGTGATTGGGTACTCAAATAAAGGTCCTTTCAATACACCAGTTTTTTGTCCAGATAATGTCTTCTTTGAAGATGTTTTTGGAGGTATTGATACAGGATTAGAGTTAAAAGGATCTTATTTTCACAGATCTTGTTTAACTGCTTTAGACAGAGGACCAATTCTTGCATTGAATCTAATGATTTTAGAGGATTCTGTAAAAGCAGAATTTAGAGCATTAAGTGCTCAATCAAATGCACATAATCATCCAGAATATGATTCACCTGTATCTGAATTCTTCAACCAAGATAAATTCTGGTTTATCGATGACGATGCAGTAATTTCTGCTATTAATCAAAATGATCCAAATGCGGTTGCAACAATCAGCCCAGATGGCTCAACAATATTTAATCTTGCAAATGCCGGAAAGAAAACAATATCTGTTTTCGTAATAAAATCCAATGTTAGTGGTTTTGATGTTAGTGCCGAAGAATGGTATGGAAGTGGAAAGATTCCTCCATTCCTAGATAAATCAAGTTGGATCTCTGATTTTAATGTTAGAGTTGTAGTACTAGCAGGAGACTTTAGTAATTACAATGCATTATCAATCGATCCTATCTATGGAGATTATTTTGATTCTAAAGGACTTAAAGCTGAATATATAGATGCTTTTGGAAACACAGCAAATGGATTAGATAAATTACTTTCTTTACCGGAAGTTACTTCTTTAGCTGAATACCATGGTTCTTTACTACCAGAATTTGTAGATAAAGATGGAACAAATTTATTTATAGAAGATATAATTAATAATGAAACTTCAGCTACTGGACTTGTTTGTGCAATGAACGATGATTGGTTCTATGACAATCCATCTCCAATAACTGATGCAATCGTTGATGGTTTACAAATTGATTTAATAGGTCATGGACTTGAAGAAAATACTTATGGAATATCTGTAATAGACTTTTTATCATATTATGGTGCATTAAATGCATTAGGTGCTTATATTAAACAAGAATATAATTCAGGTGCATCGGCCGATGGACGAGATCCTTATATATTTGAAGGAAACACTGGTGCTACTACCAAAATGTATAATTTAGATCAATCTGCTGCTTATTCTACTGCTGGTATTACTGGTGGATATGATAAAATCCAAATTTATGGTCCTTATCATACAGATGTAGTTGCTAATAATGTTTCATGTTATTGGGCAACTTCACTTACAGGTCAAGCTGAATTTGAAGATTGGGCTGCAACTATTCAACCCGATATATCTTTTGTAGCCGGTGGTGTTACTGGAGCTTCCGCTGCAGGTCATACTGGACCTATATATAATATGATTTTGGCTGAACAAGTTGATTTACAAGCAGTTACTGGACCAAATGATGATCTTTTAACAATTAAAATTTATGAAAAAGATGCACAAGGTGATGTTGCTGGTATTGCTCCAGGAGCTACTTTAGGCCAAGGAGTATACTTTACTTTAGGTTATCCTGCTGGAATTACCGGAAATACAGTTCCATCTGCTGCTGATGCATGGGTGGAAGTTCAATCTAATATAAATTATTGTGATAACCCAGCTGGAATTGCTCCATTCTATTCAAAAATGTATGGTGGACCTTTCTCTCAATTAGGACAAGATGCTGTTGGTGGAATTATTACTTCTGGTGATAAAATTCAAGATGGTACTCTTCTATTGGATGCATTCGCTCAGATAACTATTACAAGTGATTTTGATATTAATACTTTAGCTAGTATTGATATATCAACGTTAGGTGCTTCTGTTCATGGTACAAATACTGCTGAGGTACTTTCTCATCCAGTTGCTAATACAGTTCTTACTGCTTATGCTGATGCTGAATTTACAACAGAAACTGGAATTCTACCTTCTGATGCTGGTTATACTTCTCAATGGGTTGCTATACCACAATCAGGTGCAACCGGTGCTACTTATAACGATTCAGTTGTTATTAGTACACTTACTGATGATATCAATGAGGTATTCCCAGTTCCAAGTTTTGGACTACTTGCTCCGAATAAAGTTATTTTGGGTGCTACTGGTTCAACTGCGGGTGAAGCTTATATCGGTCAATTACAAGTTGGACAATTCTTAGTGAGAGGATTCGAAACAATTATTGCAAGTGGAGATTATGATTCTAAAGATGATCCACGTACTGGAACTTCACGTTTAACTAGAATTACAGCTGCTTCTTATGATGGAGCTACTGGATCTAGTACATATGGATATTTTATAGTAGAATGTGCTGATGCAATTTATACTTATCCAAATATATCTGGAGATCCAACTGCTATTGAGAGATATACATCAATCAATGATTTTATTTCAAACTATACGGTTACTGCATTGGATGGATATTCAATTCCAGTCAGTTCAAAACCAAATAATACAAATACAAAAATGAACGAAATATTAGATGTAATGTATGATACTAACATTGCTTCTACTTTAGAGGATAGAGATGCTATTACATTTAGATATATCGTTGATACATTTAACCATGGAATCGAACCTTCCTCGAAGGCGAGATTATCTAAAATATGTAAAGGACGAAAAAATGCATTCGCAATTCTTAATTCACCTTCAGTGAAGGAGTTTAAGAAATCAACGAATCCATTATTCAAATATGATTCTACATCAACATTCGATGCTAGATACGTTGCAACGGGTGGTAATTTATCACTTAACCCAACTAACATATATTCTTTACCTGGAATTGCAGATGGTGCTAATTACTGTGGATTCTATACTCCGAACTTAAGAATTTCAGAGAATGGATCTACTAAATATGTTCCACCAGCTGCTGCAATCTCAAATCTATACATTGACAAATATAACTTAGCGTTACCTTGGTCAATCGTTGCAGGTCCTAGACGAGGAGTTGTGAGTGGTGTGGGAGTTTCCGGAGTTGAATATCCTTTCGATAGAAAAGATTTAGATGAAATCGAACCATTTGGATTAAATGCAATTGTTAATAAGAGAGGTTTTGGATTAGTGATCAATGCTAATCAAACAGCTCAACAAACGGTGAAATCTGCACTTTCTCAAATTCATGTTAGAGAATTACTTATCTACTTGGAAGATGGAATCGCAGAAATCCTTAAAAATTACAGATGGGAGTTCAATACTGCTGCTAATAGATTAGAAATTAAAACACTTTGTGATAATTTCTGCTCACAAATATTAAATGACGGTGGACTTTATGACTTCCAAAACGTAATGGATTCATCTAATAACACTGCTGAGGTAATAGATAATAACATTGGAATTATCGATACTTACGTAGAACCTGTAAGAGGAATGGGTATCTTGGTTAACCGAGTAACAATTCTTAAAACTGGATCTATAGCGGCAGGAAACTTCTAAAATAACTAACTAATTTCCGAGGAGTTATTCTCCTCGGAAACCTAGAAGAATTAAGATATATAAATTAAAGATAAAAAAACAAAACGATTATGCCAGGATTACCACACTTTACAAATAGTTTAGCGGCTACCAAATATTACGAACCGTTTTACCAAAACTTATTTGAAGTAAGTATTCTCCCTCCTTCAACTATTGCAGGTGGTGAAATTTTGCTAGAACACGTAAGAAAGATTGGTGGATTAAACGAACAAAAAATGGAAGATGTTGTTGAACAGAAATATAAATTTGCTCAAAGATCATATGCAAAATCTGCACCTGAATCTACAATTGTAGACTTAGCTATAGGATTCTCATTAAACCTTAATGATGCAAATGAAAACTACATTTACAAAACCCTGAGAGATTGGACGAGAGTAATTTACAATCCATTAACGGGAGAACAAGGACTGAAAAAAGATTATGTTGGAACGATAGTAGTATCGAACTACAACAGAGCCGGCGATATTTTTTGGCAGAGAACTTTTTATAGTGCATTCCCAAAAGGATCTGATATACCTATGGCACCAGAGCTGAATTACGATACAGCAGAACCTGCCGAATTGGAACTGACATTCAGAGCCGATTGGTGGTCAGAAGATATGGTATAATTTATACTGGCTTACCGTTTTTTCCTCCTGATTATATCCCAAAGAAGGTACCCTATGGTACCTTCTTTTGTTGTATAAAAAAGCTCGATGATGATGGATATATAATCTAATACTAATATAATATGTTATTACAAAAAAATCATTACATTATGGCAAGGGATAAAAAAATCCAAGTCCTTCTGTCTGGAGATGATGAACAAAAATTAAATAGAATTATTACTTCAGCCTCTATGCATAATGGAAAGCTTATAGCTACATCTACATATGTCCGAGATTTAATTTTACATCATATCCAAGAATATGAAGGCGAGCAAGTTTCGTTTGTTAACGAGCATGTTAAAAAAATTCTAAACGAATACGCAAAAACTACTAAAACTAAAAATATACTAAAATGAGCGAAGAAAAAAATGATGGCTTCGATGAAGCTGCAAAAAGAGATCTCGAAAAAAGAGAACAAGAAAGTGGACTATTTGAACAAGAAAAGGAAAATGCTAAAAAACAAGAACATCTTGATACAGAACCTACAGTTACCTCATTAGGTAAAAGTTCAGATTGGCAAAAGAAAAATAAAGATTCTGGTGAAGAATATAAATTAGGATGGCATAATATTTCAGTTGCTAATTTTCCATCTGGTGGATTATTTTATCCAGAAGATATAAAAGTTTCTATTCGTCCAGCTTCAGTTAAAGAAATTAGACAATTTTCGGTAGTTAACGATGATGATCCATTTTCTATAGATGAAGGTATGAATCATATAATGGGTTCATGTGTAAATGTTAACATTAAAGGAAAAATATCTAATTGGAAAGATATTCTTGAAGAAGATAGAATTCATGTGGTATTATCTGTAAGAGAACTTACATTCTCCAAAGGTGAAAATAATTTACATATTCCATTCGAATGTGAAGAATGTGGTAATGAAGGTAAGATGGAATTCAATAATAAGAATCTTAGGCCAACTAAGCCAAAAGATGATATAATGAAATATTTTGATCATAATGCTAAATCTTTTAATGTAAGAACTAAAAGTTCTGGTAATTTTGATATAAAGCCACCAACCATTGGAGTTATGAAAGTAATTTCAGACTGGATACAAGAACAAACTGCAACACCAGCTGCTAGAAAACGTTTAGATCAAGGTTTTGTTAAAGTTCTTCCTTATTTAGTACATGATTGGAGAGGATTTAATAAACAAAAAATTAAAGATATCCAAATTGAATTTATGGGATGGGATGCTAAGAAATATTCTACCTTTTTCCATGTTGTAGATTTAATTAAAGTTGGAGTTGATGCAGAAGTACATGATTTATGTACAAGTTGTGGAGGGGAGGTCCACGCTCCTATCATGTTTCCCAACGGAGTCAAGTCTCTTTTCATCGTTTCAGATCTCGCTGGAGAATTACTTTAAGTCTATAACGTATTTATTGTATCACTTGCATTTGCAACCGAGTGAAGTAATGGAAATGCCATATTATGAATACGAATATATAATTCAGAATCTAATAGATATATTAGAGAAAAAGAAAGAAGCTGAAGAAGGACAAGACGAATCATCAAAAGAAAAACAATCTGAGATGATGGGTAAAGCACGAGGTATGATGCCAAACATTCCAAACATGAGCAATTATGGAGGAGGTTCAATGCCAAAAATATCAACACCCTCGTTTCCTTCGATGCCTTCTAATATAAAAATATAAGGCAATGAATGGCTCAAGCAAAGAACATTAATAATGCAATTCTCAGCGTTCTAGAATCTATAGATGCAAAGTTAGATAAGCAAGAACAATCTACACAGAACCTCAATACTAACCTACAAGGTATGGCTAGTACTGGGGTTGTGTCGGAAAAGGAGTATGAATCCTTTGCAAAGTTCTTTGGAGTAATGGCCAAAGGTATCTCTGGTTTAGTTAAAGCCATGGATAATGTGAGTCCTAAGACTGGTGAAAAGTTTGGTACATTTATTGGAAAGATTGGAGAAACAATAGAAGAATTTTACAAAAAAACCGACCAAAAACAAGTAACTGCATTTACAGCCCTCCTTCAAGTATTAAAAACCGGAGTCATAATGTTTGCTATACAAATGGTATTAGCTATTCCATTCCTAATATTAGCACCAATAGGAGCTGTCTTATTTGGATGGACTATAAGGGCGTTGTTGTGGGCAATGGGATCAGCAGGCTCGAAGGGTGCAAAGAAAAAGCAGATGGAAGGTATTAAAGCAATCATGGGATTGGCTAGAAGTATTTTATTATTTGCTTTATCTATGATTCTTTATATTCTAGTGGCACCATTAGTAATGATAGGTGTTGTATTATTTGGTTTAACCATTCGGTTATTAATGTGGACTATCGGAATGAGTGGTAAAAATGCTAAGAAAAATGCAAAAGGACTTGCTGGTATATTAAAACTCGCGAAGGGTATCTTATTATTTGCATTAGCTATAATAATATTTTTATTGGTTTCACCTTTAGTTCTTATAGGTGTTATTGTATTCTCTATAGTAGTATGGATTCTATCTTTAGGTATGAGATCCATGGGATCTAAGAAAGTTAAAAAAGGTGTTAAAGGATTAATGACTGTAGTATTATCTATGTTATTATTAGCCTTAGTAGTTATCATAGTAGGAGCATTAGTTACCTGGGCAGATCTTGCATTAGTTGGTGCAATGATAGGAGGATTAGCCTTAATTGTAATAATTGTAGGTTACTTTGGTAAAAAAGTTAAAAAGGGTGCATTTGCCTTATTAATTGCTTCTTTCGCAGTGGCAGTTGTTGCTATAGCAATGTGTATATTCAAATCCGCTAAGATTACATGGAAAGATATTGGAATTTTAGGTGCTGTTATCGGAGGAATGGCATTAATCGCGACTGTCTTAGGAGTTCCACCAATCTCTAATTGGGCAAAAGCTGGTGCTATGGCATTAATCATTATGAGTGCTGCCTTAACCATATTTGCTATAGCTTTATTAATATACGCTCAAGCTGCTCCAAAATTAACATGGGGTTCTATAGGTATGCTTGCGGCCGTTATAGGAGTAATGGCATTAATCGGAACGGTATTAGGTATTCCACCAATTGTTGGTTTTGCAATCGCTGGTTCTGCTGCACTATGTATTGCAGCTGCAGCATTAGTTATATTTTCAGTTGCCTTATTAATATACACTAAAGCAAAAATGACATGGAAAGATGTTGGAATCTTAGGTGCAACAATCTTAATGATTGGGGTTGAATTTGGAGCATTTGGATTACTTTGTATCCCTATTGGCCTTGGTGCTGCAGCTATGCTAGTAGCTGCTGCTGCATTATTACCAATCACAGCATCTTTAGCTATATTTAAAGCTTCTGGGTGGAAGAAGAAAGATGACGCTAATTTAGTAAGTGCACTTGCTGCAGTACAAAATGGTTTCTTAGGTGGAGAAATTCCAGGTGGTATTATTGCTGCATTTAAATTTGCAGCAAAAGCAGTTGCAAGAGCGGCTTTAGTTGCTGTTGCTGCTGGTTTAATGATTCCTGCTGGAATTGCATTAATGTTAATTACTCCAGCATTATCAATATTTAAAAAATCTAAATTTGGTAAGAAAGATGCTGATAATATGGAATTTGCAATCGGAGGCATTGTAAAAGCATTTGGTCTTATTACCGATACTGCACGTCAGAAAAAGATGGGATTCTACGTAACTCCATGGCAATTATGGTTAGGTATTGCTGCATTGGCTAGAGCTGGTACCACACTTGCAAATTTAGCAAAAGGTGTTCAAGCTTGGGCTAATTTGACAATTATAGAATATGAGGTTATTAATCCTGGTACAAAAGATGCAAAAATCGTTCCATCAGGAAAGAGACAATTAAGCAAATCTGATTTTGAGAAAGCCGCATTTGGTATGGCTACTGTTATATCTGCAATTGCAAAACCATTTGCCGATGTTGGTAAATTAGAAATGGGAGCTCCATCTGGTAATCCTATTTTAGATAGTATATTTGGAGGAAAACGATATGTATCTCGTGGTATAAGTGCACTTGCAAAATCTGGTGATACTTTAGTTAGTTTAGCTAAAGGTGTTCAAGCTTGGGCTAAATTAGAAGTAACAGAATATGAAGTAGTAGATGGTGGTACTGCAGATGCAAAAATAGTTCCAAAATCAATAAGGAAATTAACCAAAGGTGATTTATTTAAAGCTAAATGGGGTATGTCAATGATTATTAAGTCATTATCTGAAACCTTTGCGGATGTTGGTAAACTGGAACACGGAGAAGCTTCCGAAAATACTTGGTTATCTTCGATATTTGGTGGTAAAAAATGGGTATCTAAAGGTGTCCAAGCAATGGCTGGTGTAGGAGATAATATTGTTGCATTAGGAACTGGTATACAGAATTGGGCTAATATGTCGATAACTGAATATGAAGTAGTTGGAGCTGGAACAAAAGATGCAAAACTAGTTCCAAAAGGTAAGATTACTATGGATAAAAATATGATGACGGCTGCTGCAGCAAATGCCGGAGAAGTCATAACACTTTTTGCACAAGTATTTGCAGATGTAGGTAAGATGAACGATGGTAGACCTGCAGATATGGGCTTTTGGGGAAGCTTCTTTAGTAAAAGTAGAGACTACGTTAAAAAGGGTGTTGAATCAATGTCTAATGTTGGAAATATTGTTGTTGGACTTGCAGAAGGTATTTTAAAAATGGCAGATATGCAAGTTACTGAAACTGAAGTTGTTAATGCTGGTACTTCTAGAGCCAAGGTTGTTCCAAAACGAGTAAGAAAGGTAGGAAAGAGTGAACAAAAAAGAGCTGCAAAGAATTTAGGAGATATAATAATGCTTTTTGCAAAAGTATTTGCAGATATTGGATCTGGTATGGGTGTTCCAGGATGGAAATATATTACCCAGGCTTCGATGAATAAGGGTGTTGCTCTTGTTTCTAAAATGTCTGCACCAATTGCAAGTATGGCTGATACTATCCTTAAAATGGGTAATATGGAAGTGGTTCAAAATGAAGTTGTTCGAGGTAAAATAAGACCAGTTGGAATTGTTAAACTAACAAAAGCTGATATGAAAAAGGCTGCTGCTAATGTAGGTGAGTTTGCAGGACTTATGGCATCTATGGTTGCTAGTATAGGTATTGAGTTTGCATCCAAAGAATCTGAATTAGAAAGAGGTTCTCAATTAATCAAAAAGGTAGTTGGTAGTGCACAGGATTTAGCTAAACCTATAGATCGTTGGGCTAAGATTAAGAACATGAATGCTGTAATGAAAAATATGGAAAGATTCGTTGGATTCTTAACTAAATATTTTGATCCGGAAAAGAACAAGAATATTCATAACACCAATCGATATTTATATAAGTTCGGTTGGAATGCAAGTGTCATTGCTAAAGCTGCTCCAGGTTTTAAAGAGTTTGTTGGACATCAAAAAGAGTTAACAGCAACTATCAATAATTTAGATATGGATCGACTCAAAATATTAGATTCATTGATGTGTTCTCTTGCAACATTAGGTAATACAAATGTTGGTTTAGATAGATTAGGTGAAGAAATTGGCGATGGAATGAAAGAAGGATTTGAATTATTAGCAGAAATGTTAGCTGAGTTAATGGCAGAACAACAATCTCAAAGTGGTGGATTGATTGATGCAATTACTGGAGGTGGTGAAGGTGGTGAAGGTGATGCTAAAGCAGGTGAACCTGGTTCACCTAAAGGTGCTGCTCCTGCTGGTCTTGCTGGTGATATTGCTAAAGCAGTAAAATCTGCATTATCCGGTTTACCTGGGCAAATCGCATCTAAAACTCTTACGGTAAAATCTAGTAAAGGACAAGGAAACCAAGTTTCCTTCTAAGGATATATAATAATATGTTTGAAACTAATTATATAGTTTCGCATATAATAATTAGAGAATAAAAGTATAAATTGTTAAAGGTCTATTTAATGGCAAAAGAACATTTCACAATAAAGGAGTCTACGACTCCAACAGGCTTATCTTATATGGTGTATGATAATATAAAGAATTCGTCTATTCTTACAAAAGAACATGTTGGTAAAAGAGTTATGGTTGCTGGTTTTAAAACCACAGCCAAATTTTGGCTTAAAGGATGTCATAAACAAGGTGAACCACAACACCCAATAATGGATGCATATAGTTTACAAACGTATAGTGGCATGACTAGATGTTTTTATGCAAATCAATGTAGGTTACATCCTGCTGAATATAGAAAGGGTAAAAGATGGAAACGATGATATATGTAACTTCTGATACATTTTTTGGTAGATCTTCAAAAGCAAAAGAACGAGGCTTTAAAGATACTCAGGAAATGCAAATAGAAATGATTAAACGATGGAATAATCAAGTAAGAAGAGAAGATATTGTTTATCATTTAGGTAGTTTTGCTTGGGATTTAATTTCTGCAGAAACTGCTTTTATGCATTTGAATGGAACTATTAATTTAATTGGATCACCATATGATAATGCTACAATCGAAACTTTAAATATATTTAAAGGCGTTCATAAAATTCATAAAGATATTTATATAATAGAATCATTAGATTGTGTACTTTCTTATTGGCCATTAAGAACTTGGCCTTGTAAAAAACAAGGAAGTTTACATATACATGGAGGCGATAAACGATTTAAAGCTAATTTGGAAAAAGAAAGTCGATTTAATGCAAATTGTGATTTATGGTCTTTAGCACCAATATCTTTAGACTCATTATTAGAAATAACCAAAGAATATAAAAATAATTGATAATATATGAAAAATAAGTACCAAAAAATTTTTTTATGTCGCAAAAAAGTATTATATTTATATTAAAATAAATAATAAAAATATGGTACTTTCCCAAAAAGCTACATATTTATTAATATAACAAAATAACAAAAAAAAGGAAAAACATGAACACAATGAACTTAAAAACATTAGGCCACGAATTCAAAGAAACAAAATCACAAAAAACATTTAACAATTTATATCATAGGATTAAACCAGGATTATCTAACTATGTATATCAAATTGTAAAGGATAGATCAACTGCGGATGATATATTTTCAATGACTATGTCTATAGTATATAATAAAATAGATCAATATAAACCTGAATATCATATCTCAACTTGGATCTATCGAATAGCTTATCACGAAGCAATCATGTATTTAAGAAAGAAAAAACGAGAAGCAACAACTACATTTTCCGTTTTTGATTCTTATTATGATTCTGATAGAGGATCCGAAAAAGTGATGTTCAATGCAGAAACAAATGGAGATCCAATCCAAGATGATTTCTTAACATTGGAAGAACGAGAGGAAGAACAAGAAAAAGCTCACCAATCAATCCTAGATGCAATCGATAAATTAGATCCATTATATAAAGATATTGTAAAAGATCGATTAGTCTTAGATCTTAAATATAATGAAATATCAAAAAAGCATAAATTGCCTCTTCATACAATTAAAAATAGAATTTCTAGAGGTAAAAGAATTTTACAATCAGTATTAAAAAATCATCGAAATATATAATTTATTAAACAATAAAAAATGGCAAAAAATACAAACTTATTAGTGGATATGTCAAAATGGTTCTTTAGACCATTTGATTGGCCACGAGAATTATATTCTAATATTATGGATTGGTATCTTATTAAAAAGGTATCAAAAGAAAAAGATGTCCTAAAAGCATTTAAAGAATGTACACCAGAATTAAGGATCGATAAAATTGGTAGAATTTATACAGTCATAAATATCCCAGAAGAAATGTACGATAAAAAGTTCGCACAAACTAGACAAACATATTTAATTGATCAACTTAGAAAAATTGAAGAACTAACTCTTCGTTTAGGAATAAGTGAATTACTTTATCCTGAATATCGTTTAATAGATAATGTACCTGATTCATTTGCATATTTATTAGTATTAGATACTGCTAAGGATTCTTTATCTTTTTGGGAATTTTTGAAATGGATATTCAAAGCATTTGTTTGGTTCCTTCTTTTATCATTAATCAATAATATTATCATTCATTATACTGGCCAAGGAATCTTTTCTTGGATTGGTACTTTAATACCTTAATATGAAAACAACCACAGGTCCTCACGGAAAAGGTAGATACTACATAATCAGTGAAGATATTCAATTACCATCAGTCACCACAATCTTAGGTGAAATGACCGACAAATCCGGAATAGAAAAATGGAGAAAACGAGTCGGAGAAAAGAAAGCAGATGAAATTTCTAAAAATAGTGCCGATCGAGGTACTTTTATGCATGAACTCAATGAACGATATCAGTATCTTCTAGTGAATGAAAAAGATGATAATGGTATATTAAAGAAAACGTTTTCTGATGTCCTGGCGGATCCGAAAGTGACCGACATTAGCCCAGAAAACAAAGAAAGAGGAAAAAATCTTTTTGTTAAAATGTTAAATGCTGGCTTATTTAAAAGAGTCGAAAAGTTAGAATTACAGGAAGAGGCAGTATGGTCAGGTCGTGGAGGAGGTTATGCCGGAAGACTAGATAAAGCTGCTATCATTGATGGAAAATTAACTATAGTTGATTACAAAAGTTCAACCAAACCTAAGAAAGAAGAATGGATTGAAAATTACAAAATGCAAGGTGCTGCTTATTCAGTAGCTTATTATGATCGTTATGGTCAAATGCCTGAAGGTTTTGAGATTTGGATTGCAAATGATTTATTTGATGAACCTCAAATATTCCAATGTAATCAACAACATATTAAGTACTATTTTGAGAAATTTTACGAATTAGTTAAAGGTTATCACGAAAAATTTACAATATGAAAACATTTGTTATATTAGGTATGCATCGAAGTGCTACCTCTCTTATTGCTCGGAGTTTGCATGGCGAATGTTATTTAGGTGATGAACAACACTTTATACCACCAAGTTTCGATAACAAAAAAGGTTTTTTTGAAGATAGACGTGTTGTTTTATTAAATGATGAATTATTAAAAATGGCCGGCGGATCTTGGGATAAACCACCATCCAAAGAAAATATATTAAAATTAGAAAATGCATCCCTTGGCGATGCTAAAGTTAAAGATTATTTAATAGGAACCATACAAACATTGCATAAAGAAGCTAAGGGCAAATCAGTTGCAATTAAAGATCCACGGATGTGTTTACTTATTGATTTATGGGATAGTTATTTACCAGACCCTCAATACATCATGTCTTATAGGAATCCTAATGCCATAGTAAAATCTTTAGAAAAACGAAGTCAGATAACTCCTCCAGTAAAATCATCACAAGAATGGATGGATCTTATAAAAGAATATAATCAGAGAGCAGATTCCTTTATACAAAATAAATTATCTTATGAGTTATGAAAATTCATTTGCATAAACAAAAAATAGGTAATAAAATAAGAAGACCTATAGATCTTGTTTATCAAGGTCTTTTACAACATAAGGATGTAGATTTAGTTAATTCAATCCAAGATTGTGATTATATTTTTGCAATTCCACATGCACATCGACCGTTAGACAATGAAATGCTAACTCAACATAAAGATAAAGTTGTTTATATAGACTATGAAGATTCACCTAACAAATCCTTTAAAGATCCCTTTTTATATTTTAAAAGAAGTTATGTTAGTCCTTTAAAAATAGATGGTAGTCGAGATATTTTATATAATAATTTAGATGTTAAGCCAATATCATTTTGTTGTTTTGATGATATGTTTTTAGATGAAGATGTTGAGAGAGATATTGATCTAGGTTGTTATTTAAGAGGAGATTGGCAATGTAGATTAAATGTTTTACAATTCCTTAAAAATCAATCATACCCAGATAATTCTATCCATATAGGTCAAGTTAATAATTCGACAAGAACAACTTTTGATAATGATTATTTAAAACATTTAAGAAGAACAAAAATAATAATAACATCTAATCCTCAACCTTGGGAAGGTGATTCTAGAACTTGGGAATCATTAGCATCCGGTGCATTAGTATTTGTTGATAGGATGTTTGTTCCACTAGAAGATAATTTAATAGATGGTGAACATTGTATAATGTATGACCATACCTTAAAAGGATATTCTGAATTAGTTGATAAAATAAATTACTACAAAGAAAATATAGACGAAGCTAAAAAAATAGCAAACAATGGTTTATCTTTTGTAAAACAGAAACACATGCCTATAAATAGAATTGACTATATATTAAAACAAATTCAAAATGCCAAAAATTAACTTCATAGGGATAGGTGCTCAAAAATGTGGTACTACTTGGTTAGATGCTTGTTTAAGAGAACATCCAGAAATATATTTGTTTCAAAATAAAGAAGCACACTTTTTTGATAGCATATCAACATTAGAAAATAACTTGATTGAAAAATATGAATTGTTATTCAATAATAATTCAGAAAAGATTGTTGGAGAAATTACACCATCTTACATATATAAAGAACATTGTCATAAACTAATTCATCAATACAATCCAGATTTGAAGTTAATAGCTATACTTAGAGATCCAACACAAAGAGCAATTTCTCAATATAAAATGGAAATGAGTCGAGGTTCAATAGAACCTAATACAGGTGTTTGGGATGCATTTTCCCGAGGCCTACCACTTTATGGACCTATGCGAGAAAGAGGTTTATATGAAAAACAATTACAAAGGTACTATTCCAAATTTTCTAAAGAACAAATTTTAATTTTAGATTATGAAGATATTAAAAAGAATGCTGAAACATTGATAAAAAATGTTTTTAATTTTTTAGAAGTCGATTCCTCTTTTATACCTTCTAAATTGAATGAAGTAGTACAACCGGTAACGATAAATAAAGTAAATGTAAATAAAGAAGACAAAGATAAAATTCAAATATATTATGAAAAACAAAGTAATAGAAATAGTAAATAATAACTGTTCAAACGAACTAGCGGTAACAGAAAATAAGACATTCATTAGGGGAATGGTAGATTTGAGAGTTAGATTGAAACATATTTGTGAATTAGCATTAAATGAATATGATGGAGATATATTAGAGATTGGAGCACATATCGGTAGATCATCATTGGTATTTGCAGAACTTGCGAAAAAATACAATAGAAAGCTTATTGTTATTGATCCTTGGGATGGACGTCAACAAGGCAATGAAGATGTATATCAAAAATTTTTAACCAATACTCAAGAATATGAGGATGTTATAGAAACTCACCGCTTAGATTCCACATCAGAAGAAGCCATTTCGTTAATTCAAAGTAATAAATTTGCATTTTGTTGGGTTGATGGTTTACATACAGTAGAAGCTTGTTCTAGTGATATTGATGCCTGTTCTACACAAAAAGGTATCATTGCAGTAGATGATTTGAGTTGGTCTCCTGGACTAGAGAATTTATTTGAAAACAAAGCAACTCAATATAAATTTGAAAAATACTATAACCCAACTTGTAGAGAAGGGTATTTAATTTCTGAATAATATGAAACATGAAGTAGATATGATTATTCTTAGTTGGGCTAAGAATGATGAATTAAAAAAGGTAACTGAGGATGGTATACAAACTTGTATAGATTCGGACCCAAATATACAATTTAACTTTTATATAGTTGAGACTAATAAAAAAATAAAGTATGATTATCCAAATACATTAACTATTCATCCAGCATCAGAATTTGGTTATCATAAATATATGAATATAGGAAGACGTGAAGGCAAATCTAAATATGTATGTTTATGTAATAATGATCTTACCTATGAAAAAGAATGGGCCAGCGAAATAATAAAAGTTATAGAAGCTTATCCACAAATCAAAAGTGCAAGTCCTTGGTGTCCACAAACTCAAGGTGATAATACAAATCATATCGGAAAAATTTATCAAGGATATGGAGTTAGACAGCAAGTAGCAGGGTGGTGTATATTTCAACAAAGAGATATTTATGAACAAATTGAAAATTTAGATGAAGGTGTAAACTTTTGGTTTTCTGATAATATATATGCTGATCAACTTAAATTGAGACAAATTCCTCATGTCTTAGTACCAACTTCAGTGGTTAATCATCATGAACATATAGTTGGAAAAACTGGTGAAACTGCTATAGATGAAGCTACAAAACAAAACTATATGCATGGCCAACATGAAAATTATCAAAAAAGTTTAAAAAAATTAATGAAAATGTTGAAACGTTGAAACTTTTTATTTTCATCGCATATAATATTAATACACTAAAACAATTAAATTAAATAAACGAATACTTACAGCAAACACACTATATACAACCAATCATGTAAACCATGTATTCCGATTTAATTTAAAATGAAAACATAAAACCAGAAAAAATGAAAACATTAATCGAAGCAACCCAAAGCAAAAACACATTTACCGACAATGGAATGACTACAAACTCTAGTAGTCTTAATAAGTGTTTAGATCTCTTCTTTATTGCTGGAGCATCAAGGAGAATGAATCAACATGAAATCATTCAGATGTTCACCGGAGCTTATGCTGAAAATCCTGATGTTGCATTAAGAATTTTATTCTGGGCAAGAGATATTCGAGGTGGTGCTGGTGAGAGACGATTATTTAGAATTGTTATGAACCATTTAACCGAAAACTATCCAATGGTAAGCCGAGCTATTACTGAGCTTATTCCTGAATATGGAAGATTTGATGATCTATTTTTTGCTAATAAAGAACAAGCTATAGATATTATTAAAAGCGCATTACAGGCGGAGAACAATCTTTGTGCGAAATGGATGCCGAGAAAAGGTGAGTGGTTTAACATAATGAGAAAAAAATTGAACCTTACGCCAAAGGAGTATAGACAACTATTAGTGAAATTGACTAATGTGGTAGAAACTAAAATGTGTAAAAAACAATTTAATAAAATTCAATACTCACATGTTCCATCTAAAGCCTTTGCAAAATATAGAAATGCATTTAGAAGAAAAGATGAAACAAGATTTTCTACTTTTTTAGAATCTGTAGAAAAGGGAGAAGAAAAAATTAATGCATCAGCGATATTTCCAAATGATATTATTAAACCATATATTAGTCACTATTCAACTTCACCAGATGCAGCTATAACTCAACAATGGAATTCTCTTCCTAACTACATGGAAAATTCTACTGAACGAATCATACCAGTTTGTGATGTTTCCGGCTCAATGAGTGGATTACCAATGGAAGTTTCAATTGCATTAGGATTATACATATCTGAAAGGAATGAAGGAATTTTCAAAGATGCATTCATAACTTTCTCGGCATCACCAACGATGCAATATCTAAAAGGTGATATTTATGAAAGAGCTAAACAATTACAAAGAGCAGATTGGGATATGAACACAGATCTTCAAAAAGTATTTAGATTAATCTTAGATTCTGCTGTGAGAGAAAATATAACTGATGATCTAATGCCTACCAAAATTCTTATCATATCTGATATGGAATTTGATGAAGCATCTAATGGTAGCTATTGGGGTACTGAAGTTTCTGAGTGGAATCCAACCGCATTAGAGATGATCAAACAAGAATATACCGATGCAGAATATACAATGCCTCAAATAGTTTTCTGGAATGTTAATGGAAGACCAGGTAATGTACCAACACAAGCAAGTGATAAAAACACTGCATTAGTAAGTGGATTCAGCCCTTCAATACTAACTTCCTTGTTAGGTGGTGAAATTGAGAGCCCTGAACAAACAATGTTAAAAACTATAAACAATCCTCGATACGACTTAGTATCGTCACTATATGAAAAAAGTAAAATAGGTTTCTAGAGGAATACATACAGCAAATTCTAAACTAGAAGAGAGGTGAAGCAATGAGAGCAAACACCTTGTACAAATAAATTGAGGAACTCCTAGTATAAGCACTAGTAAAAAACTTCTTGAGATGATAATCAAGTAAATATAAAGTCAACCTTATTCCGTGAAACCTTTTACTTTTCCCTTCATATAATAACTAAACACAACCTACATGAGAAAAAGCATTGTTACTGGTGGAGCCGGTTTTATCGGATCACATATTGTGGATGAATTAGTTAAACTAGGACATGAAGTCATAGTTATTGATGATGAATCTGCAGAAGCAAATGAACAATTTTACTATAATGATGGTGCATGTTATATCCAAGAAAGTATAGTTAATTATGATAACATTTTACCTTACTTTGAAGATGTTAATTATGTATTTCATTTAGCTGCAGAATCGAGAATTCAACCAACATTAGAAAGACCACAAATTGCATGTCAAGTTAATTTTATGGGAACTTGTAATATTTTAGAAGCAACACGACAAGTTGGAGCAAAATCTGCTAGAGTAATGTATTCATCTACATCTTCTGGATATGGATTAGCAAATACACCACCATTAAAAGAAACCATGAAACGTGATTGTTTGAATCCTTATTCAGTTGCTAAAGTTGCAGGTGAAGATCTTTGCAAAATGTATTATACTTTATACGGAGTTGAAACCATAACATTTAGATATTTTAATGTATATGGTGAAAGACAACCACTTAAGGGTGTTTATGCTCCTGTTGTTGGATTATTTATGAGACAATCGGATGCAAATGAACCAATGACTATTGTTGGAGATGGCAATCAAACAAGAGATTATACTCATGTAAGTGATGTAGTTGAAGCGAATATATTAGCAGCTACAACAATTAAAGGATTGGGTGAAGTACATAATGTTGGAACCGGTACACAAACTTCGGTTAATGAATTAGCTAATATGATTGGTGGAGAATGTAAATATATACCATCTAGATCAGGTGAAGCTAGGAATACAGAGGCTGATATAGACAAAACAATTCATAATTTAGGATGGAAACCACAAATAAAATTGGCTAATTGGATAAATAATAATAGAAATATATATAAAAACAAACAAAATGTTGAAACTTTTCAACAAAATTAATCATATAATTAAATAAAAATAAAAACTAAAATGGCAGAACTTAAAGTAATGACTCCAACTACCAATAGTGTAGAAGGACCTAAAGCAGCAACTAATGTTGTTGATGAAAATAATACAGAAGCATTAGCACTTGAAAAACAATTAGGTGAAATGACTAGTACACTTCAAAAGAAAAAATACAGAGTAAAAACAACAGAAGAAGTTGTAAATTACTTAATGGAAGATTTTTATGCAAATGTTGTTTGGAATGGATATGAGTGTTATGCAATTAGCGAAACTAATAAAACAATGTCTAAAATTGTTTCTAAACTAAAACCATCTAAAACCGGTAAAGTTAGTTTCTCTATGCCAGCAGATCTATTACAAGCATTATTCCACTTTATTAAAGGACATACAAATACTGGTTTAGAATTAGCAAGTAAACATAGATCATTATGTGAAGATATGTCGGTTCCAATGTCTGAGTTAAATCACGATCATGCAGAATTGAGAGAGATTGCTACTCAAGCTGAAGCAAAAAAACACGGTATCCCTGTAGAAGAATATAAAAGAGTTGCTGCACAACAACAAATGGGTAATGGAATGCCAAGACAATAAAATAATTTATATCAATGGATAAAATAATTAAGTATGTTATACCTAGTATAGCCTTTTTTACTTTATTATGTTTCTTTCAAACCTGTGGAAGCAAAGGAAAGATAACAGATAATAAAAAGGAGATACAACTTTTACAAAGTAAAGTTGATTCTTTACAATCTCTTATAGTTGCTAAACCATCAAGAGAAGAAGTTACGTATGAGATGGAACAAACTATGTATAAGTTTTTAATCTATGAAGAGGACTTGGATAAAGGAAGAGTAAGCTTATCAGAGATTAAAAATAGAATCGATGAATAAATTCATTGGATTTGGAATTTTACTATTTATTATAGGACAATCATTAATTTGGGTACAAACTAATGGACAATTTGTTTGGAAGTGGGTTGATCGCAACCCACTTCTGATGTCTATAGGATTAGGCATTCCGGTTTCTTATATGTTTATTAAAGCAACTAAATATTGTGTAGAATATTTTGATGGTTCTTTATGGCCATCACGGTTCATTGGGTTTGCAATTGGTATTATTTGTTTTGCTTTGTTAACATATTTAATTAAAGGTGAAGGTATGAATACTAAAACTTTAATATGCATAACTTTATCAATGAGTATTATTGCTATCCAAATGTTTTGGAAATAGTCTGAAATATATAAACAAATAACTTTAATTATGAGAACACTTAAACAAAAAATGGTACATTTAGGAATTATTGGTGTCTTTGTGGCATTATACTTTTTAGTCGCTACAATTTCAATGATAAATTCAGTAGAATTTTTCGATTTAGCTCACGGAAGAACCATGTCATGGTCATTGGCATTAGGTTTTGAATTGGGTGCAGCTGCTTCATTAGCAGCTATCGTTATACTTCATAAAACGAATCGAACTATGGTTTGGTTTCTATTCCTTCTTCTGACTGCATTTCAGATGATGGCTAACTCGTATCATGCTTTTGCAAACTTAGAAAATTATATGGACTGGATAGAATTATTTGGTCTTGAAAATGAAGAACCATTATTCCAAAAAAGATTATTAGCCATTGTAAGTGGTGCTGTTTTACCAGTGGTTGCACTTGGATTCATCAAATCTTTAATTGATTACATTAGACCTGATACAGAAGAATTCCAACCTTCCAAAAAAACAGCAAAAGTAAAAGAATATTTTAATAAACGTAATGAAGATGTTACAAAAAGAACTGTAGAAAATGATCCGATTGTTAAGGATACACAACAAAAACAAATCGAAAGAATAGAAGAAAAACAAAAACCATTCAGAGAAAAGATTGATAATATCCAAAAGGAACATAGAGATATAATAAAATCCAAAACTCCAATACCAGAACCAGTAAATGATGATGAAGAACCTATTGAAGAAGAGCAAAAGGAATTAGGTTGGGATGGTGATTCTAATATAAAAGAATTAAAAGAGGATGCTCCTATTGAATCAACTGATGAAATAATACAAGACCCAAATAAAGAAATAGAAGTTAAGATAGATGGAAATGTAACGTATGTTAAAACAAAACCATCTAGTCCACCAATACATAGAACCCCACCATCACCTTGATGATATATATTAAAAATAAACTATACACATGGCATCAAATATAACATGTACAAATACAGATAATAGATATATCCTTGAATTCATTGGCTGCGATCTTGTTGTTGTTCAAAATTCAGAAACTATTTTCAAAGCAAAAGAGCTATCACTTTGTCCTTGGTTCGATGAAGTTTGTGATTATTGTTATTGTAAACATACAATTCCGGCTGGAGGATCTATTGAAGTTAGTGGACCATTAAATGCAAATTTTTTATATATTAATATTGAATGGCCAACCACTGCAAAAGAATCTCAACGTTTAGCTGGAATAACATTACCAAATTTCCAAGTACAAAATCTTATTCCAAATGGAGCAGATTTTACAGATAATGGCTTAGGAGATTATTTGACACATACATATCCTTTACAAGATCTATTTATGATAAATTCTTATTGGCAATATGAAGAATACAAATTATATAATTATAGTGATGTGGGTATGATTGCTCATGTTTTAACTGCAACTCATTGTGATTCTTCTGCAGATGATTCTTCGGATAATTCGCAACCTACAGATGGATCTTCAAACCCAACATTTGATTATCAAGGATAAGAAACTTTTAAATATAAATAACATATAATAATTAAACTAATAACTATGACACAAGAAACAAAAACTACCGTTACTAACTTAGGAGAAGCTATTTCCGTTTTAGTCCAAGCTGTACACATTGCACAATCAAAAGGAGTTTATTCATTTGAAGACTCTTCAAAGGTTGCATCTGCATTAGATTTTTTAAATCAAACTGCAGCAACAGCAAAAAGTGAATCTAATGGAACACCAGTTGTTCAAGAAGAAGTTGATGCAACGGTAGAAAAATAATCTACTATGAATGGCTACCGATCCCGAATTAGATAAGAAAAATCCTAATTTTGATGCTATCCGGCATTTTAAAGGAACTTGGAAAAATTTTGAAGAGTTCTGGAAAGAAAAGGGTGCTAGGATGAGTCCTTGGGAAGAGTGGGATGAGGAATATCCAGAAAAGAAAAAGCGAATAAACAAAAATCCAATTCAAATGTATAAAACATTTGATGATGAATCTGATGTTAATGAATCAAAAGTAGAGCAATCTGCAGGATTTGCTATTATATATGGAAGTAAAGTTTTATTGGGTCATGCTACTGGAAAGGGTTGGTGGAGGTCTTATTCAATTCCTAAAGGTCATCTTGAAAAGGGAGAGACTATTTTAAAAGCCGCTTTAAGAGAAACTAAAGAGGAAATTGGGATATCTATACCAAAAAATCTTATACCATCTAAATATCAAACTTGTGCTTATATAAAAGCAAAAAAGAATAGATTTCCTAAAGGTGCAGATATTGGAACTCATTGGAAGGATGTTCATTATTATATTATACAAATAGAATCATTGGATGAAATTGGATTAGAAACAGAAGTTGTACCTAAATCACAATTACAATTAAAAGAGATTGATTGGGCAGGATTTGTTCCTATCCAAGAAGCATTAAAAAGAATATCCCCGGTAATGAAACCGATAATAGAAAGTCTAATGATATATAATAATAATGCGTTTAAAACATTTGAACAATTTAAAGAATCATTAGATGAAGAAAATATTCTTGCATTAGGTGGCAGTCAACAAGATAGTCCACCAATGTCAAAACCTTTTGTTCTTAAAACTAAGAAAAAAAGAGCTGGCGGTAATGATGATGATGAAGAAGATGAAACAGAAGAAGTTGCAAATGTTAATACGGTAGGTATTGGAACTAAATAAAAACTAAATAAAATGGCAAAAGACATTAAAAAATTCGATGATTTCTTAAATGAAATGTATTATGAAACATCTTCAACGGTAGTACCAGGTGCTGGTGTTAATCCCGGAACTTTCCCAGGACATGCTGGAACAGAATTCTTTACAACATCTGATCCGAAAAATATCCAAGAAGAGAAAAAAATTGAAGAAGCAGATGTTCCTCAAGAAGGACCACATGGCATAACACAAGATCCGGATTATGTACCACCATCTCAAAATACTCATGCAACTTGGCAAGGACAAATTCAATTAGGAGATGTTGTTGAAGATATAGATCCAAAATGTAAATTTAAAGGTTCATTTGGTAAAGCAATTGGAATTATAGGTTCTGGAGATAAAGCTCAAGTTCAATATTTAATTGCAAACGAAGGTGAAGGATGGGGAATTGGAGAAGTTGCGAAAATAGCTGCTACTTCATTAAAGACTGTTAAAAAACATCAAATGAATGGGTAAGAAAATGAATTCTTTTAAAAAATATAATGAATTTGTAAATGAAATGTATTCAGGACCTGCTGATGGTGCAAAATCATTTGCAGACTTTCAAGCAAAACAAAAGAAATTAGGTTATTATCCTAATGCAGTTAGTGCTGAAGTTGGTGGACCTGGTAATCCTGGAGAAGTTGCAGAAGAGGAAGGTCCGACAATGTTATCCAAACGATTAGGTGATATAGAACCAGATGGAAGTGGACATTACCCAAGCCAAGGAGGCCAAGATTTTACTATTACTCAACCTGGAACAAGTGTTGTTTCAACTAACAATATGAGAGGAGAACCAATATTAACTAATTTAGCCGGAAAGAAAAATGGGTATACATAAAAACAATTTAAACAAAATGGCAAAATCTAAGGGGTTGGGAGATACAATAGAGAAGATTACGACTGCTACTGGAATAAAAAAAGCAGTAGAAAAGGTGGCTGGAAAAGGTGGATGTGGATGTAATAAAAGAAAGAAGGCATTGAACAAAATGTTTCCATATAAGAATCAAAGTACTGGAAAAAGTGTTCCAAAGAATAAAAAAACTGGACCAAAAATAATAAGAAAAACCTAATGAAAAATTTTAGTAGAGCTGAGTTTCTTCATAAAATGAATGAACACATTAACGAACATAGAATAACTGAACCTGTTAATGAACATAGAATAACTGAACCTGTAAATGAAGCTGCATTTCCTGATTGGGAAGTTTCTTTTAAAGCTATGAATTTATCTGGAGTTAAATTACATCCTAAAAATGTATATAAAGTAAAAGCTAGGGGTACTGGTGAAGCTATACGTAAAGCTGCCAAATTAGCTGGAGTAAAGGATGATCAATGGATCGCAACAGAAACGAATTTTGTAAAAAAATTAGCATAATGATGAAAACATTTAATCAATTTGTTAACGAAAAAAAACAGAATACAAGTACAGAGTTTACAAAACCTGGACAGCAAGGTGATATTTACTTCTCAAAAAGAGAAGGTAATGCAATTGGTATTAGATTATTAACTGATGCTTCTGGTTTTCAAGGAAGTGGAGATGTACTTCAAATGCTTTCTACATTCCAAGGAAAAGCTAGTTTAGGAAGAGTCCAAAAATCAGATAAACGTTGGGAGAATATGGGTCCTGCATCCGAAAGACTTTTAATAGATTTATCAATGAAAAATTTAGGAGGTCTTGCTACAAGAGAGACTCAAATGGAAAGAGGAAAATTATTATACAAATTTGTTAGATCATTAGAAGAATCAGTTAATGAATCTAGCGATTATGATAAATATGCTCTCAAAATGTATGGTAAAAAATGGGATGATTTGGATAGAGATAAACAATCTGAAGTTGTAGATGCTGTTGAAGGAAATTACCCACTATCTAAAATTAAAAGAGTTAAAGAATCAGTTAATGAAGCTAAAAAATATGATTGGGATGATATATTAGATGTACTCACGACTTCAACTGCAGTTGGTAGAGCTGGAAGAGTTATAGATATGATAAACCCTAGAGATCCAGAAGTAAAAGATTTACTTAAAGGGCGATATAAAAGTTTCCCAGACTTTGCAAAGGCGGTTAAATTAATGTATAATCTTGAAGAAATGTATGATAGGTTTTACCCAGACATAGAACAGTGGGAAGAGTTATTAGAAGCAGTTCCATCTGTTGAAGATTATCATACTAAAGATAAGAATGATATATTATTTACAATTCCTGGACCTCACAAAAAGGCTTTAGCAACATCTAGAGATATTTATCAAGATGCACAAGGATATGGATATATTTTCGATGAATTTTTTGATAATGATAAGGGTAATGAAAGCGGAAAGTTTTTAATATCTTTTCCTGCTTCGGTTAATAGTCTTCCATCATCTAAAAGGAATATTATTAAATTAGTTGGCAAAAGAGGAAATCATGTTGAAAGACCTAATTGGGTTAATGAAGCTGAAAATTATGATACCAAAGAATTCAAAGTAGGTGATAAAATTAAAACAAACATTGGGGTATGGGAAGTAATTGAAACTGACTATAAACCAGGTAAGAGTTTTGCTGCTCCTTTTATATTCAAAGGAAAGGATATGAAAAGAGTAAACATACCTAATCCTCCTAAAACTAATAAGAATGCAGTAGGCTATAAAGTTACAGATGGTGACAAATATCCTATTATCGGTTTCTTATACCAATATAAAGATATTACTAAACTTGCAACTGTTGGTGTTGACGAATCAGTTAATGAAGAACCACTTAATGAAGCAGTAGGATTAGGTGTTTTTGCAGCTATGATGTTAGCGGCAGGCATCCTTGGAAGACTTGCATTAATGAACGATAAACAACTTCAAGGAGTAATTGATACCACTACTGGTACAGGAAAAGGATTAAAAAATATGTTCAAAAAAGGATTTGGACAATTATCTAGACAATTACCTATCATTGGTAAAAAACTTAAATATAAAGATTTACAAAAATTTCAAAGTGAAGAAGTTAAAAAGTACTTAAATGATGAACTAACTGATAAAGATATTATTGATGTTCTTTCAAAAGATCCTAAATTAAAAGAGATATTAGATGATGTAGCTGCAGGAGGAAAACAATATAGTGATCTATATCGTTACATATTAAATTTAGGTGGCGGTAGAGGTCCTGGATATGGACAGTATTATATACATGATAAGTTTAAAAAACTAAGAAAAGATCTTAAAGCCGGCAATATAAAAGAATCTGTATTTTTATCATTTAATTCCTTTGTTAATGAGACAATTGGAACTATTAATGCTCCAGTATATGGTGAAGACTCTGAACAATATCCAGAAATAAATGTTGAAAGTAAAGATGAAAGATATAAAAAATATCTAAAAGAAATTGCTTCATTATTAAAAGAAATATATTCTACTGCATTAGATTGTGAATGTGATGGACATAAAATTAAAGAAACTTTATTTCCAAAATATAAAGATACTAAAGTAAAAATGCAAGTTACTGAAGAAGGAATATTTAGATTTGATTCATTTGGAAAATATCCAGATGTAAATGTCAATCTTAAAAATATGAAAAAAGGTAAACATACAAAAGAATCACTCTTAAAAGAAGTTAAAAATAATATAAAAAAATTAGAAGAACGAATGCCAGGTATGCCTTCACAAAGTGCGATTGCAAGTTTTTCAAGTGCACCTCACTTAACTGGAGCTGGAGCTGGTATGATGCCTTCTTAAAATAAATAAAAGATATGACACTTATTACAAAAACATTTGAAGATTTTTCTATCGATGAAAAGGTTAGTTTCATTCTAGGACCTTGGCCTAATGGAGACCCTGATAAACCTTTTGATAGAGATTTTGAAATAGAACTTAATCCAAAGAGCTCTAAAGCTAAAAAAGTGGAGGCATCAATTATTAAGATCATAAGGAAGCGAAGAATGAAATGGTTGAGAACAGGGGAGTATAAGATGCTCATTAAAGAACCTACAGTCAATGCATTGGAAGATATATTTAATATACTTGATAAACAAACATTAGATTCTATGGGATGGTATCTTGGAGAATCAGTTAATGAAAATTTTGAAATGAACGAAAAACGAGATAAGAAAGTCACCAAGAAAATGTGGGATAAGGAATGGAAGAATGATTATGAAAAAAGAGAAACTGCATTACTTACAGTTTTCAAAGATCCAGATGATGCAGAAGAATGGATCGATATGAACTTTGATGACCTTCCATCTCAAGCTTCACACATGACTATATATGAAGCAAAGAAATATGATTCCGTCACAGATCCAGATGATATATTCTTTTTATGGGATGCTAGTGTAGATGATGATCGACAAGGAATAGAACATGGTATTACTAGTCATGGAAATAAAAGTTATTCTCAATTTATATTTGATGATGATGTAAGAGGTTTTGATGATTTTGAAAAGAGAGCCATTGCAATGCTCAAAAAGAACAAATGGAAATATGATTGGGATGGTGATGTTTTAAACATATATGAATCAGTTAATGAAGCACTTGATAGAGCAACTACTATTTATCAGATTGCAACTCCAGCCCCACAAGGAGTATTAATTAAAGAATTAAAAAAGTTATTTCCAAAGAAAGAAATAGTAACATCCATTTATGATGCAGATGGTTATGAATCTGTACTTATGTTTGACCTTTCTGGAAGAGATCTTAAAATTATACGAGATGATGTAGGAGATGTTTTAGTATGGAAATATCCACTAGGAAAACCAAAAGCTGTAATAGATGGTCCTGGAAAAATAAAGGAATCGGTTAATGAATCGAATATATCAGATACATTTGACTTAATCTTTAATAATATTAAAAAGTCAAAATTAAATGCTAAGCCTAAAATAACATTTAAGGCTACAAAAAGAATAGCGGTAAAAGCTCCAATACTCAGTTCCTTGCAAGGTATACGAGATCATTTAGATAAAACTTTAAAAGGCTTTAGAGTAACTAAACTTAGTAAAGGAGATAATTATCCATCACAAGAACAATTTAGAATAATTGACAAAGATGGTAAAATCTACTCGGTGGATATGGATATTAATGATCCTGGATCTTTTGATATTTCATATTCCTCATTTAATGAATCTCTTAATGAAGGTAAAAAGATTACTGCAAAAGTCATAACAAAATTAAGTGATGAATTGGCAAAGTTAATCAAAGCACTTAAAGATAATTTTACAAATATAAAATCTGCTAAAACTCCAGAAGATAAAAAGAAATATTTAGATATGGCTAGAGATCTTACAAAACAAAAACAAGCAAAGGATATCGAACTTAATAATGCAATAGAAAACTTCCAAAAAGATTTAGAAGCAGATCCTAATTATGAATCCCTTAAAGAAAATAAAAATAAAAATATGGAAACTTTAGTAAAAGATTTTAATTCATTTATCAATGAGACTTATGATATTAATGAAAAAGTTTTAAAAAAAGATAAAGATAAAGCAGCTGCAGCAAAAAACGGTGCTGATGTTTTTGTTGATGATACGGTTGTAGATTTTGTTGATGCATTTCCTGCTAAAGATTGGAAAAGAAAATCAAAAGAACATAACCCTGATAATGCATCAATGAATGCTGCTGGACTTCATCCAAAAGAACTTGTATTTGCAATAGCTGACCCAGATAATGGAGATATCAGTTTTTCTCCAGCAAATTATGTTGAAGTGGTTGAAAACAAAATACCATGAAAAATATAATTGGCATATTACTTATGACCTTAGTTGGTTGTGCATCTAAATGGCAAGTTGTACAAAAGATTAATGTAAACATGTATCATCTACAAAATCCACGAACAAAAGAAGTAAAGGTCATAATTTCTCGAGATGAGTTATTAGAAGGACAAATAATTAATAAACATAGATTAAATGTAATAGCTGAGATCGAAAAATAGAAACATTTTTCAATCGAATACATATAATAATTAACACTAAAATTAAATTTAATGACACAAACAGAATTACCTTATTTTGGCTTAAATATGATAGTCAAAAACGAGGAGAAAGTTATCGAACGTTTACTTCGAACTGTTTCACCTTTAGTCGATTGGTATACTATTATTGATACTGGATCTACCGACAAAACCAAAGAAATTATTACTAACACAATGCAGGAATTAGGTATTCCTGGAGAAGTTTTAGATCATGAATGGGTAAATTTTTGTACTGCTAGAAATTTTGCATTGGAATCTATTAAAGGAAAAGCTAAATGGGGCTTTTGGATAGATGCGGATGAACAATTAATTTTGGATCCTAAGTTTAGTAAACTTGCACTTAAACAACATTTAGAGAAAGGACAATATCACAATGCATCTACTCAAGTAGTTTATGGTAGACAAAAATATTTTAGATCTCAACTTTTTTTAATAGACTTTGAATGGGAATGGAAAGGCGCAGTTCATGAAGTAATGCTACCTAAAGTAAAAGGTACCCGAATAAAAAATTGTCAAATAGAAGGTTTTCATAGTTTAGTTACTCCTGATGGATCTTCATGGGGAGATGGATCTAAAGAAGCACAAAAAAAGAAATATGAAGAACATGCTGTATTATTGCATGAGTATATAAAAACAGATCCTGATGTTAGATGGATATTTTATTTAGCTCAATCATATCGAGATTGCTTTGATTTTGCAAATGCAGAAAAATGGTATACTGAAAGAATTAATCGAAAAGAAGGATATTGGGAAGAGCTTTATTTTTCTCAATTAATGGTTGCTGCAGCTCAAGCTGCTCAACGAAAACCTATTAGTGAAGTATTAGAATCATATGCTCAATGTTCTAAATTTGATGCAAATCGATGCGAACATTATTTACCTATTATTAAACATCACCAAGCTACAGGCAATTGGCCAACCGCTTATGCAATTTCAAAATTTTGTGTTGAACGATATGGAGGAAAAAATCCATTTCCAAAGTCATCTTTATTTGTAGATAATTCTACTTATGACTGGGTTCTTTATGATTTACATTCTATGTCAGCTTATTATATGGGCAAATATGCTGAATCAAGAACAGTATATAATAAATTAAGAAAGGCAATTAATAAAGGATTAGTACCAGAACACGAAACTAAACGTATGATAGACAATCAAAAATGGTATACTAAAAAATGGGAAGATGAGATGAAGAAGAAACCTCGTCCTTATCATATGACTTTCTAATATATGAAATTAGATTTCAAAAAAAATATTACTGCTAGTGTTTATATAGACAATACTAAATTGATCGATTCAGATGAGTCGAAGGTATACGGTAAAGTTGATGAAGACAAAGGTGAGTTGTATATCTATGTAAAGAACCCTAAATCTGGACGTTCTATCAAAATGGTCTTTAGAACCTATGCAGAAGAGTTACAGAATGAAGATATATAATAAAACGAAAATAAACAATCAAATGAA
>Ga0080013_1001145_pt1 | contig 36008 bp, 33 predicted proteins | sample ETNvirenome_6_85_FD_69236 | JGI IMG/M metagenome (GOLD analysis project Ga0080013, IMG submission 69236) | Marine viral communities from the Pacific Ocean - ETNP_6_85 (SPADES assembly) (version 2) | ecosystem: Environmental > Aquatic > Marine > Oceanic | place: Pacific Ocean | collected 2013-06-19
GAGGATGGAACAGAAGAGGAAGAGGATGGAACAGAAGAGGAAGAGGATGGAACAGAAGAGGAAGAGGATGGAACAGAAGAGGAAGAGGAAGAGGATGGAACAGAAGAAGAGGATGGAGACGACACCCAATATACAGAAGAGAAAAAATTAACCTCCAAAAAGAATGCTATCAGATATTTAAACGATTTAATTTGATAAAATAAATATAATAAAATGGAAAAAATATCTGTAAATTATATCTCTTTTCATCACCCCAGATACAAAGAAAAAATAGTTATTCCTAGTAGAAAAACAATTATAGAAGAAAGTGTTAATATGAATTTTGAAATAAATCAAGAAAAAGCAAAATTGAAAGAAGAGTATAAATTTATTGATTTGGATAAATTGTTAAAAAGAAACAATGCTAAATCTTACACCATTTCAGAATTAAGAGATATTGCAGGTAAGATAGGGATACCTATTACTAATTCCAAAACAGAACTTAATAGATTAATAAAATTAAAAATAGGAGTAGAATAGAAACTTACTTCAATTAAAATAAAAAATATTATAAAAATGACTTTAGTCTTATATTTGAAAGAGGGGTGTCCTTTTTGTCAACGTGTCAAAGATAAAGTAGCTGAAAAGAATATTACCGATACAGAAATATATTATGTCGGGAAAGACTTTGAGTTGAAAGATTTCAAAGATAAATATGGACAGGATGCCACTTTCCCCAGAGGTTACGAGAAAAAAGACGGAGAAATTTTTTTGATTGGGGATAGTGGAGCTATCATATCGTATATTGATAAAAACTATTAATTATTATAATTTAGAATTATAATAATTACATTTCCATAGATTCTTGGTCACTAGAATGTTGAGATTTCAAATATTGAAGAGCTTTATCAATTTTATACAAGTTGGGTCCAAATTCATTCCTAACCATACCTCTGATTGAATATTCTAGTTTTGAAACATAAGTATGACCATTCTTTTCGGTTGTCGCATATTCTTTAGAAATTTTAGCCATGTCTTTGATTCGATGGAGAGCTTTGAAGTGAAATTTAGATAGTGTTTCGTCATAATTACCACTTCTAATCTTTCCATTTTTATCTTTGATGAATTTGAAAATAGTATCCCTTACAGTCAAATATGAAAACCACGCATCGATATACAAATCAACTTTTGTCAACGGACAGCACAAAACACAAACCAAGAAAACATTACACATTCTGTGCCTGATATCAGTTTCAACATAATTATCAAATGTTTTCAGAAATGTTTCAATAGATTCCGATGTATCGTTTTTATCAGATTGACGAAGAGCTTCGATGCATTCTTTTTCCAAAGAGCCGATAAGTGGAAAATTTTCTTTGTATTGTTTAATATTTTTTGATTCCTCCATAATAATATAAAGTCTGTTTTTGATATTAGAAAAGTTTTTACCAGCAACGTAATCACGTAGTTTTTGACATTTTGGGACAAATTTAATAATCTTTCGGTTGTTGATTCTCATGATGACACATTCTCCACTAAATGTGGTTTTGTCAATTTTATCGGAAGGTTGATTTTTTTGATATCCGTTTTCCAAAATATGTTCAGCAGCTTGGAAATTGAGTCTGGAAGGAATCAAGATTCTTCCGTTGACTTCTTCTTTCGTAGGGAGAAAATTATAATTGGAAATATCGTGATAATAATATACATCAGGTGAAAAAGTAGCCGGATTCAAAATAGTTCCATCGAGCGAAACAGTTCCAAGATAGACAACCAAACCTTCGTTGTTTCTGAAGTCAACTCTGGAAGTAGAAATCAGAGAAGGTGTCATAATCATGAAATGATGAGCAACAGATGGAACTTTTTCAATGGTATCCAAAAATTTTTGACCTCCATGTTTTAGGAAAATATCTCCAAATTTTTCTTCTTTGTTTCCCCAAAAACTTCCTTGACAATCATGACGTTTGGTATTATAGAAATTTATTTTTCCATCTTTATCAAATCTAACAATTACAAGCGGACCTTGGTAACACATACTGATAGTTTGATTTTCTCCTTCTTTAAAATAAGATTTAAAACTTCTTTTGTCATATTCAACAGTTTCCACATCCATGAAAGAGGTGGCTAGCAATTCATTAGTCGATGAATTGAAAACACATCCTTTTAATTTGGGATTTTCCAGTCCTTTAATCAGAACCAAGGATTTATCCTCGTTATAAATTTTGTCGTCGACAGAAATTGTATTCAAGTCCATGTTTCTGTGATTAATTGCACAATTTATAAATCATTTTCTATTTTAAGACATTTTAATCAAATATTTTCATAAAAATTATACGGTATCAATTTAGAATCTCCATATCTTTTACCTTTTAATTTTCTAGGTTGATACACCAGTGTGTTAGTTGTTTCCCATGATAAACCATTTTGTGTCTCTTCTGAAACCATTCCAAAAATATTTTTTTGAGAAAATATCATCGGATAGAAATTATGGGTTTCCAAAGAAACATAAATTCTGGGTCTGTCTGTCTTCAAAGTAAATTCTTGAAGCAAATGATTTCCATAATATATTTTTTTGAGAGTCTTTTTTTTAATATCAAATACCATTCTAATAAATTTAACATCTCCACGAATATTAGAACACCCAAGCAATCCTTTGTGTGTGTTTGGGAAAAGAAGAACATAATTGACAACCAATTCGTTCATTCCGTTATTAATAATTGTATAATAAAGTGGATCTTCTGGGCACAAATTTTCTTTAAATTCTTGTTTTTCGGCTGTTTTTAAGTTTACAGGGAAATGTGTCTCCCTAGAATGAAAAACAAAAATAGGGGCGAATTTTTTAATTAATTTGATAGTCTCCATTTTATATTTTCTTTATTTGAAGAAACTCAAAAAATCCAAATTATATAAAATGAAAAATATACAAAATGTCAGACGATGAAGATGCAGGGGAAATTGAATTAAAACACACCGTGGCTAACTTAGATATTTACGATTCTGATGAATCAGAAGAAGATGATTTTGATTTTGAGGAACCCGATTTTGATTCCCGTGAGAGAAAAGAAAGTGTTGATGAAAAAACAGAAGAAAACGCTGATATCCTAAAAGCTCTCCTTTCTGAAATTGGAGAAGCAGAACCGATATGCAATAATTTAATCAGGGTGGATTTACATACTCCTAAGGGTATCAAATTTCTCAAAAAATCAGAAGATGTTGATTTTGACACTAACGAACACGGTTATCCATTGATTCCAGTCAATGGGGAAGAGTTTATTCTCCCTTTCTTTACTCAATTGAAGAAAATGAGAAAAGAATTAAAAGGAACTAAGATTGAGACTAATGTTTCTACTCTTTCTTATCAATTTTAATTATCATTATTTAATGATAATTATAACGAGATGAAAAGTAAATTATTTTTTTTGAAAATTTCTTTAATAATTTCACATATTTTACCTTTACCAAATTTACCAGAATAATATTCTTTGTATTCCTTTTTCTTATCTACTATCTTCAAAATTTGTTGTATCTTCTCGATACCTATACTTGTGCATACAATTCCTTTATTTCTTGGGTTAGAAGTATCAATAATTCTGAAAAATTCTCTTTTTCTTTTGACTATGTCATCGATTTGTTCTCCTCCTCTATAGATATATGAACCGTAGTATTTAGATTTTTTATAATTTGATAGGATTTTTTCATACATTTTGTCAAACATATAGGTATAAACAAACTGCTCTGAGGTGTCGGTATCTCGGAAAAAATCTTCTTCCATTACTCTGATTTTTCTAACCTTTCCTTCTAAAATAGAAGTAATAGAGAATCCTGTTTTGTCGGATTCTCTGTAAAAATGAATAAAAACAGTCTCATCACTATACCCAGGTTTAACTTTGTCCAAATCTAAAGTTTTGAAACCAGCTGTAGAGCCTTCAGCTCTTTTTCTTCCCTGTTTCCTGTCTCCTGTATCGGATAAAGAATCTTTAGCAACTTTTATCCAATTTTCTGGTTTTTTAGAAATTAAAAAATAATTTCCAAAAAGTTGCATAATATTATTGATAAATTTACTTCTCTCGCCTTGTTTGTATTTAATCAGTATATCTTCTAGTAGATATTTGAATTCTACATAATTTTGTTCTGAAGTATAATAATCTATAATCTGACTTTGTGTTTTAGATTCTAGATTGGAATATAATTTTTGAGTATCTTCTAACAAATCTAATTCAACAAAAGTCTCTTCCGGGGATATGAAAACCTGTTCATTCTCTGTATCTATTTCTACTTTATTTGCTTCGGATATATTTTTACCCAAAACTAAAGAATTCCCTACCATTTGTAAGTAAAAAGTAGAAGTTCTTCTTAAGTCTTCCACTAATCTATTTTCTGAAATATTTTTGTAGATGGTATTATAAATTTCATAATTTCTAAAGTTGGGATATTTCTTTTTAATAACAGATACCAGTTTTTCAAAATTAAAATAATTATTGTTTGATGGAACTAATTCTGATATCTCTTTAATAATATTATTTTCTCTCTCAGATGAATAACGGATATTATAGGTATTATAAACTATATCTTCTTCTCCGGGTCCTTGATTTAAAGCCAAACCAACTCTCTTAGTATTATTAGGAAGTCCTCTAGCCTTCCAGATTTTCATATATTTGTCAGCATAATCTGTTTCTTTACTAAAAGGAATATCCGATTCTCTGATGTTTCTGTCATAATTCAAATAAGCGTCAAAAGAGCATTGTTTCATAAACCTCAAAATCTTTTTATTCTCAATGTCTTTTCTTTCTGCTTCGATATAATTTCTCAAATCTATACTAAAAGTAGTCTCTTTGGAAATTTCTTCTCCTGGTTTAACAGCTGCCAATCTATAAACATCTACATTTACTTTGTAACTAGTATTTGGAGTTTTACTTTCTAAAAGATGTCTGGTCTTTAAATCTTCGTGAGAAGTGGCTCTGATAAATCTGCTAAGTGCTTGGTGCATACCAGATTCGTGCCACCCGGGTGATAGAATATAACCCCTGAGAACATTTCTGAGATTGATACCGTCTCTTGCTACCTCAGAAGCTATAATTATTTGAATATATTCACCGTCTATATTATCAGGGTGATTAAAAATATTTAGAATGTTTCTCATATTGTTAGTCTTGCCAGTTAACATAGCAAATCTTTTCCTTTTCTGGAAAGAAGTATTTATCTTGTTGGTTTTCTTGTTAATAACACCTACTTCATTAGATTTAAAATTTTCAAAACCGAATTTTTCCATTATTAGGCCCAGTAAAACAACACCGCTACCTTCTACCATTTCCAAATAACAAAAACTATTTCCAGGGCGTGGTTTTTCTGATTGGGATAACTCTTTTTCTATATAGTAGGCAAACTTACAACTCATCTTAGAAATATTAGATATATTGTTTTTATATTTAGATGGGTCAGAGCTAATAAATTGTTCTAAAGAAAGATTTTTTTTGTCTATGAAAACAGGATTTTTAAATTTAAAATCTCCAAATTCATCTCTTCTAACAAATTTATTAAATCCTTCAGTGCCATAATCTCCGTTAGGAAAAACAAAGACCGAAGATTGGAGTGCTTTCCTGTAGAAAGAATCTTTTTTCAGTTTCTCCACTTTTTCAAAAACTTTTAATTGAAGCTGTTTCATTTCTAAAGTTTTGATAACAATTTGAGAAGGTATCTTTTTGATTTTAGTTTTATTTTTTGGTTGATTTTTTGCCATCTCATACTTATCCATCCCTTTGTCCATAACTATAGTATTGTTAATTATCTTTTTGGAAATAGGTTTTATTTCTTCTTCGGTATTATTGTCCCCGTATTTGATGGAATGAAAATATTTTTCAGCTATATCTCCTTTTTCAACAACTTTGATTTCATTTTCTAAAAATCTAACATATGTGAACATACCTCTAAAATAAGGTTCTAGTTGTTTTAAGGATAGACTTTGATAGAAACTTTCGTCTTTGATAGTAGGAAATTGTTTGTTTTCTGGTAAAAGTAAATTAAGAAGAGGGACGAAATCATTAATTTCGTTAATCATCGGAGTGGCTGTTGCAATAATAACTTTAATTCTTTTGGCAGTATGAAATACTTTCCAAATATAATTATAAATCATAGTTGTCTGTGCATCTGAGACAGAAGAACCAGAAGAAGAATCTGTTAAATTTCTAAGTTTATGAGCCTCGTCCAAAAAGAAAACACAATCATCATAATATTCGTTCATTTCATCAACATTTTTGTCATCTTTTATAAATTTTTGATAAGTAGTAACTTCATAATTCTTGTTAATGATACGAGTCATATTATTTTTGTATGTTTTTTCGTCAGTAATATCTTTCAGTTTTTCAAAATCAGGGTCTTTGGAAAATTTTACTATCTGGTCTTTGAAATCATCAACTGTTGGAGGGCCAGGTTGAAGAACAAAAATTTTTCTATATTTCTTTTTCATATATTTTTGATAGTTTTCTGTAAAATTTATAATAGACCCCGTTTTCCCTGTTCCTGTTTCATGGATATTAAAAATTCTGTCATGGACTAAAAGATACCGAAAAAACAAATCTTGGTGTTTAAAAAATTTTCCTATTTCTGGTCTCTTTTCTCTTTTACTTCCTTTCAATTCCAAAAATTCTTCTCTGGAAGACGTCTTCCACTGAATGTCTGGGTTGTCATATTGTTCATAATTCTCTATAAAATTGTGGATATGAAATTCTTCTTGTACCATTTTTATTAATTATAAATTTAAATGTTTGTGATTATAAAATTATGAGTGATAATACAGAAAATATGAAAGAGTCGTTAAAATTCACGGAAGATATGAAATTTTTGTCTAATAGAACTAGTATGGCTTTAGTGATAACTGCGATGGTTGTTCTCACTGTTTATTGTGGTTTTCTGTCTTACAACATTTGGGTTAATCTGACAGAAAATAACACCTGTAAGTCAAAACCCAGTGCTACGGATGCTACTTTTACGTGTCCCAATCAAAACGCTACACCAAACTTAACTGACAGTGCAAGTAAAGACAAATACACTCCTTATTATTTGTCATCTGACGGGGAAAAGATACCTGTCACTACTTTTTACGGAGCTATCAATACTTTTTCATAATATTACAAACTTTATAATTAATACTTAATTATAAAAAATGGGTGATTTAAATAAAAGACTGGATAATTATAAACTGAGTGATGAATTAAAAATTCAAAACATTTCGTTAAAAAATTTCAATGTTCTGATGTATGGTTTGATTTTTTTACTTTTCTTAACAATTGTTTTGACTTTTGTTAATACACATTACGATTTTAGAAGTCATTTATGTAAACATTCCAATGTTAAAAAATGTGTGGCAGCTGATAAAGTATGTGCTCACTCAGGGGCTGTTACTAGTAGTCAATCGTCTAGTGCCGAATTCTTAACAAATCAAAATTTGGTTATTAACTTGAATCTCCAAAATGTAGAAAGTCAAAGATTGACTGTTGAATATACTGACCCTCAAAATTCTATTGGTCCTTGTTCTTTTTTTATGGATTTTGATTACACTAATCCTGTCCCAGCAACAGGAGATTATGGAACCAGTTTACTTGGATTAGGTCCATGTGCTGGATATCATATCAATGACCATGGTGTGTCTTTTTATTTATACCCTTTTGCTGGTTCCGCTGACAATATAACAGGAACATCAGTTTCACAAATAGAATATATCATTTCCCAAGGAATGTTAAATTCTCCAAAAGTTATTTACTTAGATGAACCTTTTGAAAATTCGAAAGGTTCTGACACTTCTGACCAACCCACTGGAGTGGTATATCTCAAAGGAGATTCTAATGTTTTTCAATTAGGAGGTTTTATCAAAGAACAACAAGGTGGGTTTAATAGCGACCAATATAATGTCAAATCAAACAAAATAGGGAATAAGTCGTTATTTAGTAATTTTAGTAAAACCAAAGATATTCCTATGGGAAAAATTGTTTCATCTGACGGTAATATTAATGTGACAGAAATTATCAAAACCAATAATTATAAAAGTTCACAAAGTTGTAATGACACTGTTAAAGATGGATGTGCATGTGTTGACCCTGTCATAAGGACTTTACCGGATTGTAATAAATATCACTATGATACTGATGATAATATTTACAAACTGAAACGAACTTCTAAAGGAGAGAATCTCCCTGAAACTGTGAGATTCTGTACTTATTTTCCCTCAAGTAGTGTGACTGATTCCTCTTCTTCTAATTCTATTCAATTGAATCAACCACCTAGTTACGGTGGCGTTATTAAAGGTGGTGTTCTACCCGGAGGTTATTATTATGACGGTTATAAACCAGGGTCTGGAGAAGGCCCCAGTAAAAAAGGTTACCGTTATGGTGTCAGTAACGTTTTCTGTTCTAGTACCGCAACTTTGAAAGGATATCATCCTAAAGATAACCAATTGTACACTACATCTGGCACCGATTACAGCGATTTATCTACCGCATACGGTTCTTGTCAACCCAACGCCCAACTTTCCGGTGATGTAGTTAATTTGGGACATCCGAACTAACATATTTATCTAGTAAAGTATAAATGATTCGATAACATGATTTGTAGAAGAATCTAAACATAAAGAATATAACTATAATTACAAATAATCCTAAAGCACTAAAAAACATTAATTGAAATCTGTCTCTTGTTAAATCTTCCACGATTTCGTTTTCAATATCATTTATTGTTTTAATCGGGTCAGGATTTTCTCCTGTAGAAGTGCACGGAATAGGTCTGTTTTGGTCATCAAAACATTGAGAATTACCACATTCCTGTACCAGATTTATAGAACCAGAAATTCTAGAATCAGCCACTTTTAGACTAATTCCGGATGTGATACAAGAACAAGTGTTGATAGAAGCGTTGTAACTTTCTTGCCCATATGTAGTAGAATTATGAGAAACGATGGTAGAACCCTTAACCGAGGCTTTTATGATAGTTGTTTCAGCTGGAGAACCTTTTTTTGTATCAAATAATTTCTTTCCAGAAGTATCTACTCCAAATACATAAGTGGTGGTTTCGTCTAAAGGAGCTGGATTACCATCGGTATTGTCAATTACAATTATACTAACAACTCCAATATTTCCATTACCTACATTTTTACCATATCCCAAAATACATGAGTAATAATTTTTTAAATTGTTTTGGTAATTATCATTATCATATTCTGTTTTAGGAATAATCAAACTTTCTTGTTGGTTACTTTTTGTCAAATCAAAACCAGAACCATAGACAGATGTATAATTTCCGTCACTATTTTGGTCGGGAGGATTTATAAAGTAACTTCCATCAACTGTAATATTTTCAGTAATATTACCGTAATTATAATTTGCTTTGACATTACTTCTTCCACAACTGGCACATATTTGATTAATATTGATTGACCCTCCGTCAAAATCCGTGTTAATTAAATCAATTGTTGTGTTATCTATCATACAAACAGTCTGTTGACAAATATTTCTTTGTCCTGTTCCTGTTACAGCAGGAATGACTCCAGTCCTGTTACACAGCGGGGTGCATTCTTTATTGATTCCAAAAACTTCATATTTTTGATACTGTTCTTCTGGAAGATAACAAGAACACCATGGTAAGAGGAATGGGTTTGCTACTAAATCTTTGGCTGTGTAATTATCACACATGTCGTTTAAAATATTGGTGCATAATCCAGGAATCTGATTACATATCTTCCACATGGTATTGTAAAAACTAGAATCTCGGTTAATTCCGTCGGTGTTGATACCGCCTAGAAAACTACCTCCTTCATCTGTATATCTTTTAAAAACTTTTTCTAATAGATTCTTAGACCAAACAAATCCTTCCGAGTTAATTGTTCCTTCTACTAAATCGAATTTTTGGAGGTCTTCAAAAGAACATACTTTGCTAGTAGAGACAGCTCTGGCAATAGCTCGAAGACAAGGCTGTTTTTGTTTTAACGGATATTTTAGACCTCTTAAATTGATATCTTCCGAATTATTATAAATACTAGATGTTGTTTGTAAATTAGAAACTATCATTTTGGAATTAATCTCTACGAAAGAATCTTCTAACCACATTTCTAACCAATCATTTTGGGTCGGAAGTAATTCGTCGCCAGAACAATAATCATAAATTATGTCTCTACAAAAATTAGAACTTAAATCTCGGAAAAGTGGATGACATGTTCTCTGTCTGTCAGGAGTTTGGAAACAGGTGTTTGGATTATCTTCTCCATTACAAGCATGGTCATTCATACAACAAACAAAAGGGTCAGCTCTAAAATTTTGTCTGACACACCGAAGCCCGTACCCAACAATAGCACATTCACCTTTACAACAAGCAACAGAAGCATTCACTTTGTAACCCCTTTTTACGTCGTTAAAATGACAATTTCTGTCAAAATTATTATCATAAACTGTCCATTCCGTATCGCCATTAACATCCCCTTCAAACCTATCCCCGATATTATTACAGTAGGCTTCTTCGTATTTAATTGTCGTTGCTCCAGCTAAATCTAGGAACCCTTCAATACTAGCATATAAAATCTGTGCTATAAGAGCCAGGACATCAACCCCTGGAATGTAATCTAAAACTCCAGTGGATGCTATCGAAGCTCCTAGTGAGTTAAGGAAATCAGTGACAAAACCAGGAATGATACTTCCGACAGCATCCGCACCTGCATCCCCAGCGGCATCTTCTCCAATAGCGGCGAAATCTTCCATTTCGATTTCTTCTGGTTCAGTGCTTCCTATTGCGGCGGAAATTTTATTAAGAGCATATTTACCAGCAGATATTACCCCTCTATAAATTGCTTTTGCTAAACCTACTGTCAGTTTCACTATAAATTTAACAGGATTTCTTGACCAAGCTTCCGCTAATCTGACAACTGTAATTGTAATCTCTCCTGCTGCACCTATAACTCTCCCGGCTAGACCTAAAGCTCTGACGATGGCACTATCACTTGCACATAATTTTGCCACAAATTTAAAAAATAATGTTCCTAATTTTTTGGCAGCTGCGTTAAGAAATCCTGCTAGAGCCACCAGAGTCCTATATTTAATTAATCCTACTGTCCCGGATTTAGCCAAATCAATAATAGCTTTTTCAGAAAAAGTTCCAATAAATCCCCTTGCTTCGTCTAAAGGGTTTATATTTCTGTCTAAGGAAGCCAAGATTTCTTTATATAAAAGAGTTCCATATATAGCAGGATCTTGTTGGGCCAAACCAGCAAAATCCGAGAATCCTGCAACTAGTTTAGGATTTTTACCTCTATCGTTACAGTAATGCTGAGCATTAAGTATTGACGAATTTACTGATTCTTCTAAAGCCTCTTCTCTTGTTACAGCCGAAACGGTACAGAGATTAATAGCTGGGTCTTTGGGATTGGGTCTGGGGACATTATTAATCGCATCACATCCTCCCATTTTCTTTTATAATTACTATAAAAGAAAAGTTTATCATTTGGGTTTATCCGTCTTCTTAGTTTTAATAAATTTAAAGGTTAGATATTCTTTCCTATTGTAAAGGAAAATAATAAAAACTATAGAAATGAGACCAATAGATATACCAGTTATTATCCAATTGTTTTCTACAGGACCAACTATGATTCCAACAAGAGCTATTAAAAAGAATGGTAATAAAATATATAAATCCTTCATTTTACTTTCCAAAAAATTTGTTTTTAGTATATGATTAACATGCAATACCGTATTCTAAAAGCTGTCGGAATAATTCTTCTTTAATTCTATTACTATCTAACTGCCGATAATTACCAGCAATCAAAGTGGTAAAGATAATTTCTACTGCCACCACCAAAGTTAAAACTATCCCATTCTGAATCATCATTCTTTTGTAACTGAATCTTCTGTTATTACTCCATAAACCGTATGAGATAGAAACAAACAAAACCATAATTACGGCTGTAGCTATCAAACTGTATTTAATTAATTCTTGGTTTGTTTTTTTAGTTTCAGCATCTGCTGGGTTATCTCCCACAACTGCATTCTGAGGGACAGGCGGGGGTACTGTTGGTGACATTAAAAATTTGAACAAATCTAAATTATTTTTAATAAATCTGTCTAATTCATTTTTTGCGACTCTTTTTTCCACATACCCTCCATAGGTAAAAAATAGAATAGGAACTATAAAAGCATAAACACCTACTGTAAAAAGGTTACTAGATAAATATTTTACCCCGAGGGTAAAATAAGTTATTATCAAAAGACCAACAGCGAGTATAGGGAATAAAATATTTACAAATAAGGGAGGCGGATATCTAAGACCCATATTTTATAATATAGAATTAACTAGTTGGAAAAAAAGGTTATAATAAAATGAAATATGCATCAGAAAACGAGATTTTCTTTTTTGATACACTGGTTCATATTTTGATTTTATACACAATATTATATGTTTTGTTTTCTATTGTCATCTCAACAACTAGTAAAAAAGAATTTAATCAAACGATAGTGAATGCTATAGATGGATTGAATCCAACCTTTTTCAACGAGATGGGTATCTGTACATTTGTCAAAAACCCTCCTGCTCCAAAGATTTTACAGGATTTGGAAAATTTTTATGAAAGTGACCCAGATACTACTCAAAAAGATTTTAACAATACCTTGATTTCAGGTGGCGGTGCTGTTTTAATAGCTCTTTTTGTCACAGTTTTAATAGCTTATCTAATTATGAGATATTCTGCTCAAAAGAATGTTCATTTAAAACATATTTTGATTGCTAATTTGTTACTTTTTGCGACTATAGGTTGTATAGAAATGTTATTTTTCTTCAATGTGGGTAATAATTATTCTCCTGTTCTTCCATCGGAATTAGAAGAAATAGCTTACAATGCTTTCAAAAAGATATTTCCGTAATTATATACTAATCTTATATAATTATGATATTATAAAAATGGGACAGGGTAAATTAATAGAACCAGTAAAAAGGTCTAGCGAATTTTGGTTAGGAATTGTAAATTTGATATTTTCTTTAGGAATTTTAGGAGCTATGATTTATTACATTATCGAATTGGAAAACAGTAAAACCTCTATTTCGGTTGCCAGTAATAAACCCACCGGAGAATTTGCCATAGAACCCAAAACTTCTGTTGATAAGGGCGTTTTAAATGAATGTACCTTAGGAGGGTTAAGAAACCAACCTTGTATTTACTCTGCTGCTACTATGAACGAAGCAATCGACCAATGCAACAGATTCCCACAAATTTGCAACAGATTTGTCTATAATAGTGCTTCAAAAACCGTTTCTTTTATTTCTCTCACTGGAAATGATTTTGTTACCAATCCTAATGCCTCTATCAGTACCAGGCAGGTCGGAGTTACTTTCTCTGGAGATGGACCAACCGATACTACCAATTCAGGTGGTCTAGGAACGGCTGCTTCTTTCACAAGCGACGGTTCTCAATTATTCAGCGACGGTTTAACATCTCAACAAAGTAATAATATTGCCGGAGGAACTGTTACCGGTTATTTTTAAGACGAACAGTAAGAAGTTAAGTAATTTAATTTTTTGTCATATGGAGTCATGAAAAACTGACTTGCAATAGATTCTGTGAAATTTTTTGATAACTTTACTGGAACTGGTTGACTTTCAGCAATATTATTAAAGTTAGAATTGGTACTCAAAAACAATAAATATGGCTCTCCTTGAATTTTAGCAAGAGCATAATAAAACATATTATTTTCAATATTTCCTGGATTAAAATTATTAATAATTTTAACTATTTCGATTGGAATCTTATTAAGTTCTGTTATCCAATAGGACCAATAAAGAGGTGTTTTATAACTTAAATCTAGAGAACCCTGGTTACCATTAGAGAAAGAGTTGTAAAACGGGACGGTGTTGACATACATACAATAACTTCCTCTTCTGTTTATTTGACCTCCCCAAATAACTCTATCCACAATATTTCTTGTCACTCCGTTGATAATTATGGCCTTTTGGAGGGAAAGGGAAGACATAAACAAATTGTTTACTAGATATGAAATACCCGGGTCTATGGAAATTTGTCCTTGTAAAACAAAATTACTTCCAACGAAATTATTACCAGACTTTGTAATATATCCATTAGTCCCTTTCTCGGTGAAAAAGATATCATTAAAATTTGGGTTTGGTGTTGATTCTTCGTAATATCTAATATTGTGAAATTCAACTTTTGGGTCAATCCCGGTGTTCAAATATATTTTGTTATAAGATGTCAAACCATTGAATCTATCTGTTTTTTCTGGAATACAAGAAGTAATAATTAAAGAACCGTCGGAAAAAGTTAATGGTCCATTAGAAACAGGAACAATCGGAACGATATTGTTGACAAATAAATAAGCACGAGCTCCGGAAATAAGGGAAGCATCCAATAAAGTGTTGGTTGACAAAATTAAAGTTTCACTCAATTTAGCATCAATCAAATAATCTAAAATTCCTACAATAGCAATATATCTGTCAGGGACAGATTTCAGCTGGGTCGTTGCATTTGTATTCTTTTGGTTTGTATGTATCCCAATAACTATTTCAGAAGAAGAATATTTCATAATAGTGTCTATATCTGAAGAATTTTTAATATATAATTCTGGAGAACCAGGGAGGAAATGATTATTACCTGAATTGGAAGAAACCTTAACAGCTTGTAAAGGACTTATTTCTATTGGACAACAATAACCATAACTGGTAAGCAATGGATTAACATTCATGGTGTTAGAAGAGGCATTATTTGGAGAAGAAGTTATTCCTTGATATTCGATATTTTGAAAATCTTTTCCAACAAATCCGTTATACCCTACCTTTCTGAGAGTGGTTTCATTCATAATATTAATTCTATTGTAATCAAGATTAGAATCACTTCTTTCTGGATTGATATTTTTAAAACTAGATAAGACGTTGATAGTGTCTGTTTCATCTGTTTGATAAATATATTTCTTAACCTCGTCAATTTCATAAGGATAGTCATAAGATGTTCCTTCATTAGTAACTGTGCTGTATTTAGAATCGGAATAAATTTTAGCATTTGGAATATTATAAGTGTTGGTAATTTCAAAATTAGTATATAGTATAGAAGTCCCGACAGTTGTCGAGTCAGGAGGAACGAACTCTATTTCTATTTGATTAGCATTAGTGGTTTTATTTCCTGATTGATATCTGTAATCAGTATCAAATTGATATGAGGTATTATATTTAACTTGTGTAATTTGATGGTTCAATTTATTTATTTTATTGGTCAGAATAATTTCAGAAACCCCCACTTGGACATCTACGGATGTAGTTGAAGGAAAGAAAAAACCTATCGGATAATTATATTGAACGTCGGTAATAGTTGTATTCGGAGAGTATAATTCTTTTCTCTTTTTGATAGAGACTCCGGTTGTTCCAAGAAGGTCGGAATCTTTAACTTCCATCGTGAAAATATTGATACCTGACATTTCCGGAAGCTGTAAAAATCCAGAATCGGTTTCATATTGACCCGATGTGATAGAAACAGAAACTCCTAATTGAGAAATAGAAGTTCCTCCAATAACCGGTTCTCCAAAAACGGTATCGATATCATCTGTCAGCATTAAAGTTGTAGAACCATTAACACCTACATTATAATAGTCTCTTTCGTTGACCAAAGGTAACGGGGTTGAGTTTTGATAAAAACAGACCCCTGTAGTGGAATTGCTAAAAAATGTCATGGATGTCCCTGGATATAAATTCAAATAATTAAAATTATTAGCAGTGCTGTTAGTATTGGAGGAGATAAATTTCAAGGGTAAATTGATTATATTTTTATTAAATTTATACCCAGAATCATAACTCACCATCTTATAATTAGTTGTTTGATTTTTGATAGTTGGGTAAAAATCAGCTCCTTCTATTAAAGTTAAATTACTAATCTGAGCGTTTGAACCAGAAGCAGAAACAGAACCAGAACCATAATCTAAACTGTATATCCCTGTTGGTGTTCCTGAACCGGTATTGGCTTCAAAAAAGATACTAGCTCCTTGTCTCAGAGCAAAATCGCTGTCAATGATACCTCCAGTTTGTTTGAAAAAATATTCTCTTCTGGTATAATTTTGATATTTCTGTTGATAAATTACATTAATTTGTTGAGAGGTATCTGATTTTTTGATAACACTAACAACTGGTTCTGTTATTGAAGTATCTTCAAAAGTAATTACTTTAGTTCGGGTGCTGGTTCCGTTATCAGTGTTGATATTAATTGTCAAAACACTATTATTAAAATGATAATATCCAGCAGCAGTAGGAGTAGAATCATCGGACCCAAAATCTTTGGACATCAATATTTTAGACCCCTGGGGTGCATTTTGACCAAAAATATATTTCTCAAAAATTTGTTTCTCTAAATTATAACTAGATAAATCTAAAGAGTGAGTTCCGCATTTATTACGAAGACAGTCACTGTTCTTGATACAGATATAATTTTTGTTAGCCAGACAATTATTGTCTTCGAGAGTATAATTAGTAGGACATCCAATCAAGGTGCTTGTGTCAAAAGTATCCCAAAATCTACCACAATATCTAGCAGGGGTTTTTTGATTATATATTTCTTGTCTCAGACAAATGTTAGGAGATTTACAAGCTTTTTCAGAATCATCACATATTTCCCTAGAGATAGCCGTTTGTGAAGCACATTTTCCAATATTGTTAACAAAGATACTTCCGATACTCGCTTCGGAACCAGTTCCGACAACATTGAAATTAGAAAGAAGTTTACTGTTAAATGTTTCGTCAAAAGTGCATGTCAATCCTGATTGACAACCCAAAGGTCGTTTTCCGTTTTCTTCTAAAATACAAACCTGGCCTTCCTTTCCTAATGTATTGGTCCTTCCCTTTTCAACACAAAAATTATTGAGAGTATCTAAACCTTGTTCACATGGAAATAAAATATTTGGATTTTCTTTTATGACAGGCTGTCTTTTTGTTCCTAACGGGTAATCAATTACACATATCCCTCCTTCTGGATTTCCTAATTCTATGGTAAAATTAGTCCCTGAACCATAAAAATTTCCAACATTTATGACTGTATTTGTCCCGTCATAAGTTATAGTTTTGATTAAATATCTCCCTAAAAACCCTTCGGTAGGAGAAAGAATGGAAATATAATAATTTGCTTCTAAAATAGTTTTTCCGGTTATAGTAAATCTGTTAGATGTAAAAGTAGCAGAATAAGAAACCAATGGTTGTTGATCTAAACAACTGGATTGGTTAGGAGAATTTTTATCCGGAGTATATAACGTGCATTGTTCGCTCAAAACACAACCAGAGTCTTTTGGAAAAATATCAAATTTACACCTTTTGGATATCGGGTCACATACGTGATTAAATTCATCGTTTCCTCTACATTGACTGTTATCGGTGCATGGTTTATTGATAACATCTCCATATTGTTGACAATATCCGTAAATGCACCCATCCGCTAGAGGGGTGCATTCTCCCCTTGCAGAACATTCCTGATTGATGTTTTTGAGACAAATCCCTCCACCTTCGACTAAACCATGAATACACACTAAACCAAGGGTAGAATCGCATTCTTGTTGTTGGTGAGAACCGGGAAGATTTGGAAGTAATTTTTTTTGAGGATTTTGTTGACATGGTTGTCCTAACCCTTCCGGAGCATAACCAGAAGGAGCATCAGGCTTGTCTCCCGAATCACTTAACATTAACGAAGTGCTTTTGTTACCTTCGGGATTATGAGAAACATTCCTGTCAATTACAATAGGTTGAGCTTCTAATTCTTTATTGACCTCTTGTCTCCAAGAAGTAAAAATTAAGACAATAACAACCACAAATAAAATCCATTCAAGATAAAAACTTCCTGTTAATTTATTACTTTTCTTCAACATATTTTATTTTGTTTATCTTTTAAATCACAAATATTATAAAAATGAGTTCAGATGAAGAGAAAAATTCCAGCGGTGACAACACAGATACTGGTTCTTTTGACTTTGAAGACGATGACGATAGTAGTGATTTTGGGATAGATTCTGGAGACGATTCCGATATCCCTGATCCTCGAGATACACCTTCTAAGAGATTAACCCAGCATAAAAACAGTGTTCAAAGCAGGATAAAGAGTGCAAAAAATTGGTTTATTGTTAATATTATCTTTTTCGTTATTTTTATCGCTATTTTTTCTATCCTATATAGTCTAGGGTATCTCAGTTTCGACTCAGGGTTTAATTCTTCTGCTAATTAAAAATGGATTCGACCAAAATAAAAAAAGGAGATTCACCCAAAATAAAAAAAGGAGATTCCTCTTATAGATTATATAAACGATGTTCCAAATATGAGGATTTGGTTTTATTTTTCTTCTTCTTTAATTTAATCTTGGTGTGGTTGTTTTTTACTTTTTACTTTGTTACAGGGTATTTGCAGATTAACACTTAGTAAAAATGATTATTAAATATTTGAATAAGATTAAAATGCTGTTCCGTCACAATCACCCTGGTTTTAGTTGCCATGAGCATAGACAACTCATTGAAGATTATCGTGAAGACTATGAAGACCAATACTTGCTTCCATACCCGGAGTTTTGTGTTAACAAACTTAACCTAGATACATATTCTTTGAATTCTTTGCCACCTGCTTCGGAAAGAAACAGAAGTCAAGTGATTAATTGGATGATTCGTAATCTTACATACCAAAACCTACTTGATGCTGGTTGGTGATATCAAACATTTCAAATGTTTGATATATAATAAAAAATAAAATTTTTTGAAATCCAAATTATAAATTGATTGTAAAAAATAAAATTTATTCTATAAAATGAAAGATTTATTTTCAAAGTTCACGCAAGATTTAAAACTTCCCCAAGAATTACTGGAAAACTTCGGTAAACCAAGAGACAATGAAGAATTAAAAAATTTTGCACTGTCTCTCCCGACTTTGTCCTATCCCGACACTAGTATTTTGGCTGGAAGACTTCTATTATACTTGAATATTAAATCTTGTCCTAAAAAAATTGAAGACTATACAGGGATACTGGAAACAGTTCTTCGTAAGGAAATTAAAGATTTCATGATAAAACATTGTGATACTATCGACAAAACTTTGGAAGAAACCTATTACAAAAATTTTGAAAACCATAATATTCTATCAGCTTCTTCCTGTATCAACTATCTGCTCAAACTATCCCAAGACGAATGTTCTATGGAGACTCCGTGTCAGATGTTCATGAGATTGGCGGTTCAATTTTATCACGACGAAACCATTGAAAGAGTTATCGAAGTTTATCACGATATGATTCAAAATAAGTATATTCATGCATCTCCAACTCTTTTCAACGCAGGAACTAAAAAGAATCAAATGTCCAGCTGTTTTCTTCTTAATATCGGAGATAGCCTGGAATCTTTGATGCTGGGTGTTTATGAAGCTGGGATGATTTCCAGGGCTCAGGGTGGAATTGGAATGTCTCTCAACGGAATTCGTCATTCCAATATTTCTAACACTGGAAAATCTTCTGGAGTTCTTCCATTTGGAAGAATTTATGATACCACTATCATGTGCGTTGACCAGGGAGGAAAAAGAAACGGAGCCATGACAATTACTCTTAATGACTGGCATATTGACTTCTTTGATTTCATCCAAACCCGTGATAATTTTACACAGAATGGTATCCGTTTTAAACAAGCTAACATTTGTGCCTTCTTAACAGATTTGTTCATGGAACGGGTCAGGAAAAATGGAAAATGGACCATGTTCTGTCCTGCTAAGGCTAAAACTACCATTGATGGGAAAGAAGTTAAGCTACTTGGTCTTCACGGAGAAGAATTTGAAAGAGTTTATCTTGTTATGGAACAGGAAGCCGAAAAGAGAAAAGATGAAATCAGTAATCTGAACAAAGAAATTAAATCTATGGAAGTTAAAATCAATTCTAACCAAGCATCGGAAGAAGAAGTTATCAAATATCACAAAAAAGTGTTAGACAGAGTTTATGCCAAGAAGAGAATGATTGAATATAAGACTTTGGATGCTCAATATATTTATAGGACCATTTGTGATATGCACAACAAATCTTCTATGCCTTACATTGTGTATCGGGACACTGTTAACTACAAAAATAATCTTCAAAATACTGGTGTCTGCGAGGGTTTAAACTTGTGTTTGGAAATTATTGAACCTTCTACCCCGGATTCGATTGCCTCTTGTAATCTGGGACACATAAATTTGAAAGCTTTTGTTACTAAGAAATTAGGTGAAATTGGAAGTGAATCTATAGGAGCCAGTTTAGTCGGGTGTTATGATTTTAAAGAGCTTGGAAGAGCCGCAGAAGAATTAACCGAAAATATTAACAAAGTCATTGATTTTAATTATTATCCCCTTGACCAAAGAGATAAAGAAGGCAACGTCACTAAACAAGGGAAAATCAGCAAGACCAATTTTGAAAACAGACCTATTGGAATTGGAGTTTCAGGTCTAGCAGAAGTTTTTTCCATGATGGATATTGCATATGATAGTAAAGAAGCTTTCTTAATAAACAAGATGATTTTTGCTTGTATCTACTACCATTCGATGAAAAGAAGTTTGGAACTAGCCAAGAGACACGGAGAATACGAGACTTTCAGAACTGGAAAAAGTAAATTATTCGTTGAAGGAGATTGGAAAGAGGTCGAGGGTTCGCCTTTGAGCAACGGTTATTTCCAGTTTGATTTGTGGAAACAGGAAGCTGATTATTATGATTCTCTGGGTCGCCTTAATCCCAAAATCTACAAAAGAGAAGATAATATTCCCAAAGAACCTATCACCTGGGGTGAAGAAGGTAGCTGGGAAGAATTGAGACAGGATGTGGTGAAACACGGAGTTCGTAATTCTATGTTGATTGCTCTGATGCCAACCGCTTCCTCTGCTCAGATGCTCAGAAATGCGGAAACAACTGAAGCTCATCAAACTTTGATTTACTCCAGAAAACTGGCTCACGGAAACTATGTGGCTTACTCAGAACCTTTTGTCAAAGACATGGTAGATGGAGGATTTTGGAATGAACAAGTGATTGAATTTATTATGATGGACAACGGTTCTATCAAACATCTTGATAAGTTTGTTACAGACTTCTCAGAATATTTCTCTGAAGAATTTTATCAGGATGGAAAGTTGAAACCAGAAATTTTAGACAGAATTAAACATCTTCAAAATATTCACAGGGGAATGTATGAAATTTCTCAAAAGGATACTATGCAGATGGCTAGACATAGAGGAATTTATGTGTGTCAGTCTCAATCTTTCAATATTTATCTCCCAGAACCAGATATTAAGAAATTACAGTCGGTTCATAATTATTCAAATGCTCTGAAATTAAAAACAGGAATGTATTATCTTCGTCAGAATCCTGCATCCCAAACTAACAGATTTACAGTAGATATTAAAATTCAGCAATATTATTCGGAACTTACTGGTAAAAAAGACATTGACAAGGTCACAATTGACAATGCTGGCGTCCATCCAAAAGAGGATAGACAAGAAAGTTTTTCGGCAGCTGTTGCCGCCTGTTCACGCCAAGCAGCTGCCGAAGGCGGCGACTGCTTGATGTGTCAGTGACCGAAGTCACCCGTCGTAATCCACATCCGGGTTGTTGTCGGGATCCCCGAAGGGATCGTTCTCACCAGGGTGGTTGACACTTCTGCGTTGGCTCGGCATAATGACGGGAGCAGCAGTGTATTTTTAACGTCTTTTTTTTTAGAAATCAATTTTAATACTTTTTATGATAAAATGTATTATAAAAATGCCATATAAAATATTCCCTGTCAGAAAAGGCGGTAAAGTCATCGGATACAAAGTTGGTAAAAAAGACAGAGGTATCATGGATAATGGAAGAAGATATCTATCTGACAAGCCTTTGAGTAAAAAAAGAGCCGAAGCTCAGTTAAAAGCTGTTGGAATCAGTGAAGCTGGAAGAATGGGGTCTCCGATTTCTCTGGACCGACAAAAGAAAAATGTGGTCATCTTTGTTCCTCACAGTGAATGTTTTGGTGATGAGGACGACCAATGTGACAAAGATGCTAGAAAGCAATCTGTTACACTTTTTGATAAAATGAGAGGTGCTACACCGGCTATCAGAAAAGAAACACTTGATTATGTTCATCAAAATGCTGATAATCTTCATTTGTTAGTTTCCAGAATTCATCGTAATGAGTGTGATATGTTACACGGAGAATGCTCTAGAAATACTAAAGTTATGCAAAAGTTGAAAGATTTAGTAGCTAGTAGAGGTCATAATGAAACGTTCATTATGACGATAAAATCATTTCCTAGAGGAGATGAATTGGACAGACCAAATGATGACCATCTGATTGTTGAATATCCGAGAGGAAAAAGAACAGAAGCTAATTTAATCAGAGAAGTGATGGAAGATACTTTTGGGAAAAATGTGGTGATGAAATCAGAAAAAGGAAAAAATATGGTGTATGATTCTTTTGACTCTCCGGTTAATGTAACTCTGATGATGAGAGATGGTACTAATTTTTAGATTATCAATATTATATATTTTTAGTTTATCAATATATAATATTTGTTTTCTGATATATTATATATCAGAAAATCTAAACACTCCAAGAATACGGACCCATGGAATGAATTGTGACATCTGTTTTCAAAGGTTCTGCTTCAAGAGGAACCCTTTCTCCGATAGCATTCCAGTGGAATTTTCCTTCCCCGTAAACACGGAAAGTTCCTTCCAGTGAAACTTCAGAAGCCGACATCATTCTGGGTGAACCGATAGGGGTGACTTGAACAGTAAAATCAGAAGCAATATGGGTAGCATAATCCGGAAGCCGGATGGTAGCCGGGGCTTCGCCTTTTCCTCGGTAATAGACTCCTCCTTCTGGTCCTTCCAGACACCCGTGTCGTAACCATCTATTCGGGAAGGTTGGGTGTTGGATGGTGAAGGCTTTGGCAGTGTACTGAGACGATGCATTTTGAACAAAAATAGAACATCCTCCGGTATTGTCTCCAAAATATAAATTTCCGGCGTCGTCGACAGCAAATCCTAAATCCATGTCAGCGCTCACTGCACTTCCTGCACCGACGGCAAATCTGTAACAAGTTCCTTTATTACCATGAATTGAGGTTATATTATCCCATGGGTAAAAAGTTGGATCATTTCTAATACCGCATAAAGTAGCATAGTCCCAACTTCCTCCGGGAGCAGTATTGAGACCTTTACCCCCCAAAATAGCTGTAAATTTAGAAGATACTCCATTTCCATCCCCACCACCGATAAAAGAATTCGAACCTTCAAAGATAGAGCTTTCCTTTCCTCCTGCTATAACAGAATTTGAATCATCCGAAACGGTGTTGTTGTCTCCTCCTACAATCGCAGAATTCGTTGATGTAACAGAATTAGTAGTTGTTTGTCCAGAAATTAGGATACCGTTGTGGTATGAACCGTCAGTTACAGACAATCCACTGATATACGCAGGATTGGTTTGTCCTCCTCCACCAGGGTCCTCTCCTAAAATACCTACAAAATTAGATGACTCAACTTTAATTATATCTTTAACAACACCAGCTATATCAGTAGTCAAAACTCCCCCGTAGATTTCTGGTGCAGGAGGATTGTCTCTTATTGCCGAACCCTGGACAACTCCATTCAAGTATTGGATATAAGAATTAGCATGTTGGTTAGAATAATCTAAACTGACTTGATATTTATCTCCCACTAAATTAACAGAAACACCTGTATTTGTAGGGTCCCCTGTATCAAAATTAGCAGTAATTTTATTAATATTTTGGGTAGCACTAGAACTACTTTCATTCAAAGAAAGACCCCCTAAAATTATAGCTGTTAAAACACAGACAGATAAGACACCTACCGCTGCTCCAAACCCAGTTGTCCCGACACTATTTCTACCAATCTTCGATATCTTCTCACTGAGACTTGCTATATCATTAACATTGCCATTCATATTTTAGTATATATTTATAATTATATATGTTATGTTTATATTTATAAATGTTTTAGTTATGGATATAACCAAAACAAAAGTGATAAATTTAAAAAAAAGTAGAATACTAATCTTGACACCACGATGGCTCTTGTCACAAAACCGTCCCGGTATGAAGTGTTGATGGCGATCCTCGTGTACATCCTGGCAATCCTGGGTTTTGGACCTGGGGTCAATGCCAAGGATGTAGCGGAATGCACTACATTCCGTCAACTGGCCTATCGCTGGAAGGTCCAGGTGGCCCGGGAGGAATCGGCCTTCGTGCACCGACACAGCATCAACTCACAGGAATAACTTCTGTCAAGTTATTTTAATTATTCGTTTGGATGTCAAAATTATACAGGGAATGTACTCAAAGCAGCTGACGATTATTACGAGAAAAGTGAAATATAAATTAATAATTTTAGAAGAAAATGTCTGTCATTTATCAAACCCTCCGGAAAGCCAATTTTTATAAAGAACCAGTATTTCCAAGAAATATTCAAGAAGGGGATTTGGTCTCCGAGAATAATGAAATGTATGCAGTGATTGGTGTTTTGAAACCATCGGATGACAAAGTTATTTTTTTCAAAAGACAAAAATTTAATAATGGATTTGAGAGAATTTTTTATGAAATAGAAGAAAATAGAACGGAATTTCTTGTCTTTTTGATGAATTGTCAAAAAGGTATCTTTTATAGGAAACACCATCCCTTTTCCACTATCAACATATACTGCTATAAGAATAGTGGAGGGGTCGTCGATAAGAAAAAAGGATTTGATATTTGGATGCTCAAATTTTCTGCAGAATTTGTCTGTAAAGAGAGAGTTTTATTTGGGGAAAGAAGTGTATACGATAATTTTCTAGATACTTTAAAAGAAAGTATGGTGAAAGACGAAATTCGAGCAGTATCTGGTTTGATGTCTTTGCAATATTCACAATAATTTTATGTTGATAAAATTATTTTTTCTTCTTACCACTAACCTTTTTCTTTTTCGGAGCCGATTTTCTCATTTTCTTTTTGGGAGTAGTTGTAGTAGAAACAACTGTTTCGGTATCGCCGAAAAAGTCAGATGTCTGTTCCACGGTAACAGTTTTATTTTTTTCTTCTTCTATAATTTCTTCTTCTATATAGGTATCCCCGTCTTCTTCTTCTACTTTCTTTACAATGGTTTCTGTCCCATCTTTGTTAACTTTTCTCATATAGGTAGTTTTAGTATCTTGATAATCCAAAGTGTAATAGAATATCATAATCAAAAAGAAAAAGAAGATTATAGCGATACCCGCATAGATACTAACAAAGAAAAAGATTATTAACCCAACGATAATAAAAAATAGAAACCAATAGTAAGAGATCATTTTATTATCTGAATATTTTTTATCAACGTTAATTAATAACCCAAAAATTTAACTATATAAAATATGTATAATCCAATAGAAAAATTGAATAAAGTTAAACTATCTAAACTAAATTATTATGCTTATCTTTTACATCTGGCTAGTGCTATTGGGATAGGATTTTTCTTTTTATATTTTCCTAAACCAGTAGAGTATAATACAGATTTGTATACCTATAAAATAACCAACATCGATGAAAATAATCCCAGAAGCATTGATTTTGCTTTCGGAGATGGAACAGGGGCTCCCAAAATTCCTGTTTCTGGATTAGCTTTGAAATTATTATTAGTTTTCATTTTCTTGATAACCGCAATATTTCATTTCTTCTACTTCACTAATTACAGATATTACAAAGAAGTCTTGAAAGGAAGAAATAGATACAGATGGGTAGAATATGGTATCACCGCCACAATGATGATTTTTGTTTTGTGTCTCATCTCGGGGGTAAAAGAAATATATGCTACTTTGGGAGTAGTTCTTTTAACGATAGTAATGATGTCATTTGGTTATTTCTTTGAGTTGAACACAGACCCCAAGGTTAAATTATCAGCACTCATCATGGGGTTCTTTATTTTAGTATCTGTTTGGTCAATTATTTTGGGTAATTTTGTTCCAAATATTATCAGTGTCAAAGAAGACCAAGGGTACGATATCCCTAGTTGGGTGTATGGTGTTTTATTCCCGATGATTTTATGGTGGGCCAGTTTTGGAATAGTTACGATGCTAAATTATAAAGCTTATAGGAAGAAAAACTATGATTTTTCAAGATATGAAAGATATTATATACTTCTTTCTTTCTTCAGTAAAGCTTTTATGGGTTACTATCTTGCATTTGGTCTTTCTAGAGACAAACCAACAAAATAAAAGTGATTTTAAATTAAAAAAGTAGAAATATAAAGAAGATGGTTCTCTTTAATTTGGGAAACAAATTGGATACCAACTTGGTGGAAATCTTCACGGGACCATTCCCTGGTTTTGGGATGGAGCCGGCAAAGCCCGATGTTTGGGACTCTGTCGATACCCGACCTCACAACAGGAAAGTAGCTGAGTTTCAGCTACTTTCCTGGTTTCGTCGAGTTCACCACGGTCGGTTACTGAAGGCAGGGTTTCCTGTCCAGTCATTGACTCCTAATCCAGACTCGGACGACGAGGGTCTGTACGATTAATATATCATACGATATGATATATAATAATTATTGTAACAAATAGAAAATATCCATCCTATTTGTTACAATGTTCCGTGATGATTTTGACAAGGCTCTTTTCATCGTATCTCATTAAATAGTAAAAGTTAACACTAACTTCTTTCAAATCTTTCTTAATTTTCGGTAAGTTGATTTTATAATTTTTATGATCCACCAGCTTTTGATACACCTCTATATACATTTTTTCAATAGCCTTCTTTGCTTTGTTCTTTTTAATATCGTCATCAGATGTCACCACATAAATAACAGGAATTTTAGGATTATCTACATGCATATTAAAAATAATAAATATCTTTTCTGGAAAGTTAACACTAATTCTGATATCTTCGTAACTGAAAAAACTAGGTGCGTCGTCTTCGTGGTCCACACTAATATTCCAAGGATGCATGTGCCAGACAATTTTTCTACTCATATCAGCATCTGCATTAGGAATTTTGTTTCTCAGATTGAGAAATATATTATTATTGTTAAGATGTAAAATTAATTTATTTTTCTTAACTTCTCCCGAACCGGTTAATTCTAAATTAACGATACCACAACATTTAGTGCTTAACATTTTCATTTCTCGAAGAGAAACAGATTTCTTAATAATCAAATTTTTCATTTTGGTATTATCCTTGAGATGCAAAGTCATGAATTCGATAATCTCAGATTGTTTGAAATTATAATTTTTATTCTTATGTTTTTTCCTAAGTTTTTTAATATATTCCATGAAAGATTCGTTACTAAATTCGCATTGACAACTCATTTTATTATACAATATAATTGGTTATATTGTATAATGAATTATTACTTTTTCTTCTTTTTTTTATTTTCCTTTCTTATTTTCTTCTATTCTAATTCCGCTGACATTCCTGCTCTTCCTGATGGGACCGATACCTCCGTTTTTGGAAGGGGGGTTTATGGTGCTTCCTGGATAGACCCCAAAATTGCTCAATTGGACTTTTTTTTTGTCATACTCTTTTTCTTTTTAGGGGTCATCTTTCTCTTGGACGAAGCCTTCTTTTTAGGAGAGGCTTTTCTCTTGGGAGAGGCTTTTCTCTTAGGTGAGGCTTTTCTCTTGGGAGAGGCTTTTCTCTTGGGAGAGGCTTTTCTCTTAGGAGAGGCTTTTCTCTTAGGAGAGGCTTTTCTCTTAGGAGAGGCTTTTCTCTTGGGAGAGGCTTTTCTCTTGGGCGATTTTTTGACAGAAATGATAAGAGTTCTGGCAACCATATCATCTCCTTTTTCCACATCCTCTCTGACTTGCATTGTATCATATCTTTCAGTGTCATAATCTTTACGAGCTGGTCTTTCAGTTGAATGTTGTAAACCCATTTTATTATAATTTTTAAATTTTTTTATTACATAATTAATTAATAATGCAATTAATTTAAATTTGTTTCACAATTTCTTTGAAAGAATTCTGTATCTCTTTTTCTGATTGACTTATACGTCTTTCTAAATTCTCCAGAAAAGAAGAATGGTTTTTGACAATACTTTTAGTTTTTTCCACTTTCAATTTATATTCAATCTTATATTTTTTAATCTTTTCTCTAAATTGTTTGTTTGAAATAATTTTCTTCATAGAGGTATCTTGGCACATAAAATTAATCTTAATCACAGCATTTTCCGGAGGGACAAAAGATTCAAATTCTTCTAGTTTCATATTAAATAATTTTTTAGGTGTGATTTCTAATTCTATTCTTTGGGTTTCCCAGTTTTCTTCTCCATACATAGAGGGAGGTCCGAGAGCGAGGAGATATATGGCCTTATCATCAGAGTCACCAAAACCATGCTGGAAAGGGATTCCAGGATAAAAGATGTTTTTTTGGAGTCTTTGATATTCGTGCATGTGACCTGAGAAGACTGGTGGTAGGTCTTCTTCCCACTCATCTCCGTCTTCCGAAACATAAGCCCCTTGTTTACTCCCCATAAATTCTTGGTGAGCAAAAATCCCGATACATTTCTCATATTCATTTTTATTATTCATTTTTAAAGCTTCTTTAAATCTTCTGTTAGAAACATATGGAACGAAGGCAAAAAGATTCTCTTTCCCTCCCTTTGAGAAAGTGTGATATAAAGTAGTATCAATAATATGAAGATTTTTATATTCTTTCAGACCAGTGAAAGGATGTTCTTGTGTTAGAAAAACATTATTATTAATTCTATCGTGATTTCCAATCAGTGCAAACGTTTCTCTTTCGTCGGCTAAATCGGTTAGAAAATTAACCGCCCGGCAGAAAGGCTGGATATGAATTTTTTCATGACAATGTAAAATATCACCCAACACAACAACAAAATCAATAGAGGGGTTGGATTTTAGGTACTGTAGGGAGGATTTATGAAGTTGGGTTGTTTCAAGGGCATTGGAAGTTTTAAAATGAGGATCTCCAATCAAGAGAATTTGATACATACTTTTATTTTGGTATAGTTATTTCTATTTTTGATAAAATAGAAATCAATTCTAATTATACTCTAACTCCGGCTCCTGTTCCAAGAACTCCGGCGCGTGCTCTGACCAAGCTCATCTTTTTGGAAGGTCTACCTCTTTTTCTCTTGGGAGAGGCTTTTCTCTTTGGGGAGGTTTTTCTTTTCGTTGTGACTTTTCTCTTAGGAGAATTCATACGTTGAGTTCCACTTTCATAAAAACTATCTCCTCCTTGCGGGGCTCTTCCCTGTTCTTCTAAATACTTATCTACAGACTCCCCCTGTTTATATCCACCAGAAATTTTACTCCCGGCGTCGCTTGCGGCTTCTCTGGGAGTTCCTTTGATTCTATCATAATCTACGCTCATTCTTTTTCTTGGACTTCCTTTTCTCTTTGGACTTCCTTTTCTCTTTGGACTTCCTTTTCTCTTTGGGGAGGTTTTTCTCTTAGGGGAGGTTTTTCTTTTCGTTGTGACTTTTCTCTTAGGGGAGGTTTTTCTTTTCGTTGTGACTTTTCTCCTTCTCGGAGCTAGTTGTGCGTCACCTATACGTGTTTCATTAAAATATTCTGGATCATCAGGGTTTTCCTCTTTCTTTTTTGCTTCTTTCTCTCTCGTTGCCTTATCTTTTTGTCTAGCATATTCTAAATGCCCTGCATTTGGGGATCCTACCATTTTATTATTTCTTTTTTTCTTGTTTTTATTTTTTCTTCTTCTTGGACTTTGAAGGGGTTCCATTTCTGGTGGAGGGTCGTCTTTATATCTGTCATGTCTATCAGCGGAATCTTCAGTCCCCTTCGGTTGTGGTTCATAATTTGATGGAGTATTGTATGCACTTTTGTATGCACTTTTTGGAGTTCCTCTGGGAGGAGACATATCATCTGTTATTTTTGTATTACCCAGAGACATATCATCATTCATTTTATATTATAATAAAATATAAAATTACAAAACTAGAGAAATATTACCACATGCTATTCTTCTTCCAGCATTCCCTGTAATATACTTATCAATATTCTTCTTTTCCTCATCGTATTCAGCCAACCCCAAGTCATCTGCGTCTTTGTGTATCACTATACTCCTCCCAATAATACATCTCTTATCATCCTTAAAAAGAGAAATTTTAGTATCTATAAAAGATAATTCACAGAAGTTATTTTCCACCACAATATTATTACACAAATCTCCGGTGTGACATTCCGTTTTCTTACCTTCCACAATTTGTATTCCGTTTCCATGTTTGGTCCCGTTTTGGTTTTCCAAAGACCATTTTTCTCCTACATGGAAGTGACTTCCCAGTTTATCACAGCAGTCCATTACATCTCCTTCGGTGTCTTCCAGAGGCTTTTCGTGGATATGAAAACCATGAACCCCGTCAGGTAATCCTTCTATCCGAAGATACACTTTTACCGGAGCTTCTGGTGAATATTGGGTAAACTCCACCTTCCCAAAAATATATCCCGTAGAGATACTCTTTTTATCTTCACCCCATTCTACTATACCGGTCAGCATTTTTACTTTCTAATTTTATTATGTAACTATTTATTGAGCACTGTTGGATGGAACCCCTCCGTCGATACTGTAAATAATCATCAGAATACTCCCGGCTAGAGCCATTGCTAGAGTAAACCAGTATATTATTTTAGTTGACCGGTATGTTAGAAAAGGTTCAGACGGAATAGAATTTTTAACTGAACTTCCCAAATTATGTCTCTCTCGGTGAACGAAAAATCCAACTAACCAAATAAGTAAGATTAATCCAAATAAAACACTCACTGATATAATAACATTATTTTTTGTCAAGGTTGTCATATTTTTATAATGTGGTAATTCCTTTTTCTTGATTTTCTTTATTTGAAGAAAGAGAGATAATAAATTATCCTGTAAATTAAAAATGGATTTGGGTGTATCATTAGCTATTTATCTTGGAGTCTTGATAGTATTAACATGGATATTTTACAAAGGATTGAAGAGGAATCTATTCCCAAGTTTTGTTTTAGCTTTAGTCATTTCCATGATTGTTTTGATTGCTATTCATCCGCCTTCGGAAGAAGATTTGAATAGTGTCAACTCTTCCACAGCGGTTTACTTTTTGGTCTTATTTGGTTCTTTCCTAATTTTCTTTTTATATTTGCTGATTGCTGCTGGAAATGATACTCAAACCGATAATAATTATTTTGAGATATAGAAAGAAGAGAAATATAAAATGGCATTACCAGATGGATTAGACCCAGAAGTCATTGTTGGTTATTTGATTTTCGGAATATTATCTGTAATTGTGGCCTATTATTTGGGTTCTGATTTTTATATTTGGCATCATGAAAGAAAGCAAAGAAAGATAGATATGGGTCAAAAAAAGCAAAAGGTGGATGATAGAAAGAACATGATAAAAATGAAAAAAGTAATTCGTAAAAGAGACAAAGAAAGAATTGATAATTTGAGAGCAGGAGAAGAGAGAATTCCAAATTTATATGCAGAGACAAAATTATAAATTACAAGCAGGGAATACTAAAAATTATAAATTATATTTTTTATTATTATTTGGTAATAATAAAAATGGCATCAGAAGATTCTACTATAAAGAATAGGTCAGCAAGTAATGATAAAGTTTTGACAAAGGATATAGTGGATGCTTATGGTTTTGGTAATGTTGTTATTTTTGAATTAGGGGTAGTTCCTCTTATATTTTTAATTTTATTCATTATTTCTTCTTTGGCAGCTATATCTTTAGGTTTATATTCGTTATCAGAATGGAGTAAAGGTTCAAATTATGAAAATTCGGAAATAAAAAAAAACAATTATGATGTATGGTCTTATATAGTTTCAGGCTTAGCTTTAATATTAGCAGCTATCTTTTTCATTATGTTACTCGTCTTTTATTTTCAAAGGAAGAAGAGATTTGACCAGAAACTTTTGAGAGACAAATCCGACCAGATGAGAGCAGCTATCTTAACAAGATCATATAGGAATGATTTGAACGAAACTCTTCCAGAACATAGTTCCAGAGTTTTAAATCTCCTTAAAACAGGCGCTAAGTTGACAGCTGATAATATTTTAATTAATTCTACGGGGGGTGCGAAAAGTTATGGAGACGAAGCCCGTGCAGCTTCGTCTCCAACGTCAGTAGAGTCCACAGGATCGGTTCCTTCTTCTGATTTGCCTGAAAGAGCAGGCTCATCTCAAGAGTCAGTAGGGTCCCAAGGATCAGTTCCTTCTCCAGGATTGGCCAAAGAAGCAGCCCAAATCAGAGATAATCCGACACTTGTAAGAGCGGGAGCAACCGGAATTGAAGGTGGTTCTAATAAATTAGGTTCACCGGTTTCGCTCTCCCGATCTTATAAGCGTCACAAATCTCCTTCTTCTCTGAAGAAGAAGAAAAAACCCTCTCCTAAGAAAAAGAAGTCAACTTCTTCCAGACGTAAATAACTCTGACCCGATTTAAATCATCCTTATTTGAAAAACAGACATTCCCTTGATATGTCATTCCTAATTCTCTAACTTTTCGTTTCATATCTCTGACATACTGAATTCTCTTTCCACTTTCTGTTGTGTAATCACTAACATAAATAACTAAATGACCATTCATTTCTAAAGCAGAAACTGATTTTTCCATAGCAGGGAACAGAAAATTCTGTTTCCATTTTTCCAAAGTATTAAATTTATCAATACTTTGATTTTTACTCTTCTCATATACCTCCAAATCAAAGAACGGAGGTGAGGTAAAAACCAAATCATATTTTCTCTCTTTCCCTCTTTTTTTAGAATTCACACTCCCTTTGGAAGAAGTAAAAGGAGTCGAAGGAATTTGGAAATCTTCGAACCCAGTCTTGAACATCCTGTATTTTCCTCTCTTGGATGGAGGAAGTAAAGTAGATATCATTTCTTGGTATTTTGGATGGAGACACTCGCTCGGGTCCACTCCATCATATTCACAACCATATGCCATAGCCCCGATTAATCTGTCACCCCAGCCAGCACTGAAATCTAACATTCTTTTAGGTTTAAAATACCGCAGAACACTTAAGACAACTTTGACATCAAAATTATTACATCCTCTTGCATTGTCATACAGAAATTGTTCGATTTCGATGAACCCCCCTTCACGAAAAATTGGATTATTTTGCAACTTTTTGAACTTCTCAATTGGAGGTAGTTTGTTTTTAAAGGAACATTGCACCCTACATTTTTCAGAAAAATAATCAGTAATCTTGGAAAGTTCGTCAGTTTTGACAGACATTTGAATCCGGCAATCTTCCCTTCTAGGTTTGATTAAAATTGATTCTAAAGTTTGTAATTTTTTGAAATTTGATTTAATTTCTTTCTTGGTTACATAATTTTCATAATACGGATACTCCATTTTATTATTGTTTTCTCCTTCTTTTTCTTTCTTTTTCTTTCTCTTCTATATTTGAAGAGAGAAGAAAAAGAGAAGAGAAGAAAAAGTGAGATAATAAAATGGAGTATGAACCGATAATAACAAAATTAGTTAATAAACCAGATAAGTTAAATTTTGTAGTCAAAAAGAAAAAAGGCAAACCAGATGTAATAGAAATTCCAAGCAACCAATTTTCTAATGAAGCTTATAAATATTATCTTGAAGCTAAAGATTTAAAACCTTTTGGTGACTATAAAACCCCTTACTGGTCCATTATAGAAATTATAGAACCTACTTTTACTAGGAACCGATATGTCTCAGAAAAGCAGTATCATCGATTTTTTTCCAAAGAAACAGAATATCTGTATAAAAAATATATGCCAATAAATTTATACAACGAGCTTGTATTCAATAACATCAATTATTCTCAAATATATTATAGATATTTAGATAAAAGTCCCAAAAAAATTCTATTCTTATCTAATAACTATTATCAAGAGGATGTAGAAGAATTTTATTTTTTTAGAGAAAAAAACTCCATATATTCTCTCAAAGATAAAGTAGATTATGCTGTGGTAAAAGATTTTTTGTTAGATGTTAACAGAAAAAGAGATTATCAATATTTATCCGAAATAGAAAAAAAGTATTCTAATTTTAGACTATTTAAATCTGAGAAAAATATTTGTCATTCACCGGAATTTGACAATTTAGAGGAAGATTACAATGTTATTTTTTTATCACCTGAAATATACTATTGGCCTCTTAAAAAATATAATACCTATACATCTAGTCAATTTATTTTTAATTGTTTGATTATTTCCTTCAAAAAATTAGTTAAAGGAGGGACCCTTTTTTTTTCAATCAGAGATATAAATAATCAAATAATTTTAGATATTATCGGTATAGTATCATATTATTTTAAAGATGTAGAAATTTTCAAGGGTATTTTTCAAGACAGCAATATGTATCATAAAATAGTAATAGCCAGAAATTTTAAAGGAATAACCGAACTTGAACATCAAACATTACTAAAAGCTTCTAAATCATGGGATTCGATACAGAAAGATTGTTTTACCAAAACAACTCAATTTTCCGAAGATAAATATTATGTAAAATCTATTTTAAACTACCAAGGAAATTTAACAGAAATGCAAAATTTTGAAATTAAGGAAGATGAGAGAAAAGTAAATTTTTTCATTAAAATAGTTAATACCTATCATGAATTGAAAAATAGTGGGGATGAAAAATTAAGAGAATTAATAGATAAGAAAATTTATCAAAGTATCAATATATTCAAATCTTTAGGAATTTTTAAAAAATTTAACAATAAGAAATTAGAAAAGGAAATAACAAAACAAGAAGTAGAATTGGAATATGTAACTAATATGATTAAATTTAACAAAGGAACTAAAAATTTAAAACAAGAAATAAAACCTCGTTCAGCCAATTTTACTTTAGATAATATAGAAGATATAACAAACAGATTGAAAATAACAAAAAGGACTTTAGATAACATCTCTGATTCTCAATTTGAAGATATAAGTAAGAAACTCAAAAAGTTTATTACGCTTAGACATGTATTGGAAACTAAATATACATTGACAAAAACAAGTCAAGGTTTTATTAAAATGTTCGAAATGTTAAAAATATTCAACCTATTGGATATCAAGAGTAAAACTCACAGAACATTTCATCTTTGTGAAGCACCGGGACAATTTATTATGGCAACTAATCACTATCTGAAAACAGAAACAAATAATGAAACTTTTGATTGGACAGGACAATCTTTGATTGGAAACAAAGCGTTAAAAGATAATTACAATTTAATGAAAAAGTATCCAACTCACTGGGATTTTGGTCCGGATAAAAACGGAGATATTACTAGTCTCAACAATATAAAATATTACGGTCAGAAGAAAGAAATGGATTTAATCACCTTTGATTGTGGGTTTGATTTTGGTGATAAAACCATACAAACTTACCAAGATAATTTTACAGCAAAATTAAACTACTGTCAAGTATTAATCCTTTTGCAATCTTTGAAAAAAGGAGGTTCTTTTGTTGTTAAAGTTTTCTTACCACAAACAGTTCCGTATATTATTTCTATCAATTATATTCTATATTGTTGTTTCAAAGAATTATATTTATACAAACCTTTTGTTAACCCAGTAGCCTCTGAAATATATATTATTGGTAGAGATTTTAAAGGTGTTGAAAATAAATTAATAGAACAGTTAATAGATGTTAAGAATAAATTAAAGGAAGAAGATATTCTTCTAAATATACCTTTGGATTTTTTAGAAGAATATGAAAGAGGAATACAGAAATTTGTCGAATCCAATATTGAAAATATAACCAATATACTATATCTTTCTAAGAACAAAAAGTTATTAAGTGACAAGACAGAACTAGCAAAAATTAGAAATAAAAATACTTACAATTGGATAGATTACTTTGATATTAAAAAGATTAAGAAATCAGAATTATTATAAATCCTCTCTTTCTTATTTCTATTTCTCTTGATAAAAAGAAATAGTGACTAATTATAATATAAACTAATAGTAAAATGGTAAACACAGAATGTGGAATATATTGTATTGTATCTAAACTTCCGATAACATCGCATCGGATTATTTCAGGTTTAGAATCTTTACAGCATCGAGGACGAGATTCTTTTGGGGTTTCCTATTTAAATCACAATCACCTC
>Ga0080013_1001146_pt1 | contig 35995 bp, 93 predicted proteins | sample ETNvirenome_6_85_FD_69236 | JGI IMG/M metagenome (GOLD analysis project Ga0080013, IMG submission 69236) | Marine viral communities from the Pacific Ocean - ETNP_6_85 (SPADES assembly) (version 2) | ecosystem: Environmental > Aquatic > Marine > Oceanic | place: Pacific Ocean | collected 2013-06-19
TAAGATTCCTGTATTTCTTTCACGATTCTCACCATTTGACATATGGGCAATATCACTTGTCTTCTGGGTATTTTGCAGAGAAGAAGCTTCAAAAACAACTCGACGTCATGAGACAATTCACTTCCAACAATGGATTGAGTTGGGAATAGTTGGATTTGCAATTCTCTATCCTCTCTTTTATCTCATGGGACTCATAAGAACATTCAATAGAACACTGGCATATCTTGAGAATCCCTTTGAGAGAGAGGCATATCAAAATGAGAGAAAGTACACATATCTCAGAAAGAGAAAGAGATATGCATGGGCTTCTCTTATTTTCTAATTCATAGCTATCACTCGTCAAGCACCCGGGTTCTCGTCGAGAGCCCAGCATATGTATTCAAAAAGGGTGGGTGAGATATGAAGCCGAGAAATAGACTGGTTGCAATTAGAGAGGATGAGTATTTGAAAATCTTGCATGATATTGAAAGACTCTCTCATGTGTCAAGCTTTACTTTTACTGTATCAATAATAAACAGCGCTTTGATAATCGGCTTATTTTTAATGATGATTGTAAACTAGCCAATACTGTGAGTATTATAATCTGAGGATTAAATATGATTGAGTGGCCCTGGGAAAAAAGCGAAAGAGCACTATCATCTCGTATTGAAGAAGAGACATCTCGCGCTGAACATAAGCTCGAGGAGAGATTGGGTGAGATGTCAGCTGGCGTCAGTCAAGAGGTGTCTGTACTCAATAATCAGGTCATGCAAGCTGTATCCAGCCTCCACAATAAGGTGAAGCTTAGTGATAAAGAAATGACAGATCGAATGGATCACATCACGTCAAACTTTAAAATTCTTCACAAGGCTGTGGGTGACTCGCATCAGGCAGCTGGTACTGTTATTCAAGTTCTTCAGGATAGAATAAAAGCTCTAGAGGAGAAATCACTCACAAATGATTTTTTTGAATCTAGAGTTCCAACATGTAAGGGCTGTGGTGGGAGAATTGTAGAGGTAGCATCAAGATGTTTTTCTAAATATCACCTTCTATTTATTGCAAGCAGCATTTTTATTATGACTGTTGGTGCTCTTATCTTGTTAATCATAACTAGTATGTGAGAATGTGAATGAATTTATTTAAGATACGAACAAGTACTGAAGATGCTCTTAAGCAGCGTAGCTGGTGGATTGGGACTACTATTTCTATTTTAGCAGTTATTGGACTGTACTACGCAGCAAAACATAATGTGAATCCTTTGAGTTTTCTTGAAAATAATTCTAAAAAAGATAATGGGAGTAATGATGTTGAAAAAGATTAAGGCCTGGATAGAGTGGAAAGATATAAATCTTTCTGAGATTATAGCAATAAGCTTCTGTCTCTCTGTCCTTCTAGGCTTTGCTTTTTGTTCTATTTTTGCAATTATTGCTTAGCGATGATATGGTCTTTTGTTTTACCTTTGGCCATAATATGTAGTACTATGTGAAGTGGCAAGTACAGTCAAAACTTTGAAGAATATGCCCGCATCTTATTTTTATACAGACGATAAGATGAAAAAACCTAAATGCGAGGAAAAGATGTCTGACAATTTTTATAATGAAGCTGCACAAGAGATAGTAAGAGATGCAGCAGGCAAAAAGAAAAATGGTGAGTCGTTAAAGACTGCTCTTGAAAATGCCGCTCAGCAAGTGCCCACACCAGCTCCAGCTCAAGCACCGGCTCAGCCCGAGCCTGCAGCAATTCGGCAGCCTGTTCCATCTCAGCAAGCTCCCGAAGCCATTCCGAGCACAGTTCCCACTCAACCAGCGACAGCCGTTGTTGACGAGCCGCTGGAAGATGACTTTGGTGATTTTGATGATTTTGACTTTGTTGAGGCATATGACGACGATCCTGTGGGTGATGATGAGAGAATGCTCCCAGATAATACTGCAGCCAGTGCAATTAAGTGCGCATTTCTTGGTATTGGTGGCGGTGGAGGAAAGCTCGCAAAAGCATTTCTAGACTTGGGATTTAATAAGACTCTCCTCATTAATACGACAATTAAGGATCAACCTGAGGGAGTTCCTTCTGAAAACTTTCTCTTGCTTCCCGGCGCTGATGGAGTGGGAAAGGATATAGATCTTGGAAAGAGAGTTCTAGAGAATAATAGTGCTCTTGTTGAGGATGCAATTAGAACGAGAATAGGAAAGGTTGATTGGCTATTTGTTTTAGCTGGAGGGGGAGGAGGAACTGGAAGCGCGTGTAATATCTTAAACGGTGCGTTTGACAGGTACCTCAAGTCAGTCGAATCATCTGGCAGAGTGGTGTATATAATCACGAGACCCACCGCTCAGGAGCTTCTAAATCCAACAATATCAGATAACTATGAGCACCTTCTCTCTGCGGTTGGGCTTAACCCATATATTATGATTGATAACGAGAAGCAGCTACAGCTACTTAGAGGAAAGGTTGGAATGTTAAACCTATACCCATCGGCGAATAAGAACTTTGCTAAACTTCTCTGGCAAGTTCTTAAGCTCGCAGACGAGACGTCTCCAATTCAGTCGTTTGATTCTAAAGATTTGGAAAGAGTTCTTAGCACCACTGGAAGAATGGTAATAGGAAGTACTGTTGCAAGAGATGTAAACAAGCAGGACCTGGGCTCAACATTGTATCAGGGATGCATTAAGTCTTCTCCGTGTCCACCCCCTGCAGGAAAAGCTTCAACAGGGGTGATGCTTCTGATTGTGACTCCGGCAATGGCGTCAAATCCTAGTGTCAGTAAGAATTTAGAAGCAGCGTTTTCATATGTGGGAGGAAGAACTGACACACTCTTCTCAGGGGTCTACATCAAGCAACGCTTGCCTGGAATAATTGCTATCTCAGTAATTGCCGGATTCTAGTTACATGTAAAGTGAAAAAACCTGTGGTATAATATTTCTAATGGTTAACACAGGAAGTGATTAGAAATGGAAGAAGATACCCTAGTATATCTCGATAAACGTCAATGTGAAGAATTTGAGGTCGAGTACTTTAAGTCTTGCAAATTCAATATCCCAGCGAATATACTTTTGGGAAGCAAGATGCAGGGATACGACAAGCGTCACAGAGATATTCTTGAACCGCTAGGGTGTCTCACACTTCATCTTGAACATACCGATCGAGAAGACTGGCCAGGATGGTTCAAGATAAAGAATAAAAATGTCTTGTGAGATGAGGAAAAACTTCTCAAGACACTATCCATTTACAACTGTTGATGGTGGTTTATATTTTATTCAATAGGTTTTAGATGATACATATTAAAGGGAGGTTAATATCGTGCAAGAAAATAGAGAATTTTCAAAGTTTTTAGATGAGGTCGTTTCTGATTTTATGCCTGAGGAAGCGCATTGTGATATTCCCCTCTATGTGATTAGCGGATCTGGAGATGCGTGGTTCTTAGACCCAGAGGCTCATCAGATGGTCAAGATATCTCGTGGGACCGAGGTTGTTCCAATCTCAGAGGATCCGGATACACAAAGTAGAATGCTTGTTCGAGCACCATACAGATTTCTTTTAATCCCGCAGCGGGAGATTCAAGAGATTGGTTGGAACTAAATAATTTAGAATACACTGGCGTGGAGGCCTGATTTTGAAAATTTTAATCTTACCTGTCCTGTGCACACTCTTTGGCTGTGCTCATGTGGGAAATGTTCCTGATCCTGTGTCATATTCAAATATAGAGTGGAGCTGGATACCTGGTCATAAAGCACAGGGCAAGTGGGTCTCAGGACACTGGCTTCATCCAGAGAATGGTCACTATTATAGGAAAAAGAGTCAAGGCCCTCCTCACCCTAACTGGTCCCCCAGCATTGACTATCCAGGGCCCGGATGGTCATGGTGCCCTGGTTACTGGGAAGGCAGCGGTTTCAATCGCGAGTGGATAGAGGGACAGTGGATAGAAATTTGGAAGGGTGTAAAATGAATGAGAAATTCAATGTGGGAGATGTTGTCTCATATTACACTAATGTCCCCAGCATTAAAAAAGCTTTCAAACATTTGGCTGTCTCTGGAATTATTCTCTCTCCTGGAGTTTCCCTGGGCTCTAAAAGATCTTTGTATAAGATAATGTGGAATGATGGAAAGGTGAGTGCTGAGTGGGGCTCATATCTCAAGCACTACGAGGAGGCTACTTGTGGCCAAAAAGCGTGAGACACCGTTCATTGAAACTGAGGATGGCTCAATATATTTGCCCCCACCCATTGGGTGGTTTCGTGGCTGGGCGAGACACTTATGGGTGAAGGGGATTATGGATCGAGAGCCAAAGATCGTGTCCTCAGATTATTGGGACTCTCTTAGATGTGAGAATGAGATAAAGAGATTGATCGAGAACACAGACGGATCGTGTGAGGTTGTTTCTCTTAGGCATCTTGATAGTGCAATCAGGGGAAGCGAGAGTGAGTTTGAAGATGTTATTGAGCTTCATAAGACGTACGGTGGAGACTGATCTCACCCATGCAAAGAGATAGGCAGTAGTTGTATAATAAAGCCAAGGAAGGAAATTGGGGACACACGCACAAATAGGGGTTAGACATCCTGATGGATCTATTGACGGAACTTACGTTCATTGGGATGGATATCCCGACTACATGATTGGAGCTCTGAAGCTATACATCGAAAATTTTACTACCAGCGGACTCACACTTCTAATTATCAGGGCGCAGAAATGTGGAGGCATCAGCGCGATGAGCCTCAATCCAGAATTTCTTACCGGCGGCAACGATGAGGCAAAGATCACTAGGGATACTTGGAGAGATAATTGGTTTGGTGCTGGTCACACATATCTTGTTGACTATAAAACTGGAGAGGTAGAATATTATGAAAAATGAAAAAATTAGAAAGGGTGACATGGTCAGGCTCGATGCTTCGCGATGCTTCACGCAGAAGGCTGGAGGTTCTCTGGATTACCCAATGACCAACTGGCTTAATGATAATAGGGGAACAGTATCTGCCAGCCGTCCAATCACCGGGGAGGAAACTAGAGGCTGGTATGACTCAGATGCGTCGAAGGGAATGACCAGCGCTGGCGAATCAAGACTTCCTCCACGATCAGTTCAGGTCTTACTTCACAGGGATAGAATTTATCAGGTTCTTCGAGCAAGAGCACGTGCGATGCTAGGGTGGGGAAATCCCACAGGCGGACTAACGAAAGTTCTCTGCACTAATACGGGTGAGATCGCCTATGTTAAGCGAGATCTTTTGGTAAAGATATAAATTAAGAAGAAACATTTCAGAAATCCCTGATATAGTTGAATCATGAAATACTTACTTTTTACTTTAATGATCCTATCTGGCTGCGCCACATTGAAGACAGCTGGAAAAAACTTTGATCCAACGAATAGCATATGTGCAGATGGAATTCTTGTCAACATAGATCATGCTGGATGTAGAAAGATTCATAGCCGCCGGGTCCCTGGAACTTCTACACTTAAGATCCATTGTGAGGTGAGAAAGAAGCTTAGCCCATGGACGACAAATACATTTTATTTAGTTCCCTACTATGATTCTTATTCTAATCAAGATGCCTTTCCAATATGTGCTGATCCCCTTATTGCGGCGTTTTTTACGGATCCCTATACAATTACTAGTCCTGATCCAGAGCTCAAAACTGCTCCGGATCCAGAGCCAGAGACAGAATCACACTCACATCCAGAACCCGAAGATGATCAGTGAGACGTATTCAGAATGATTATTTGGAGCAGCTCTATGCTGCTCCTGGTGCATTTAAACGTATTGAATGTAATACCTGTCATACGAGTATGAATGTTTAACCAGGGTTGCTTTATACATTCCTCAACCGGTGAATAGATATGATCGGGGGAGTAATGAAAATCACTCGTGAGGAATTAAGAAAAATCATTAGAGAGCAACTTACACTTAATCTTAGAAACAATACTTCTTGGGAGAGATGGGTGAGAGAGTTTGATGAATACGATGATGAAGTTATTGAGGATAAGGACGAAGAGGATGACTCTGAGTCAAAATGATTATTTCACCAAGTGAGAAAAAATGAATGTAGGAATAGTAGGAAGTAAATCCAGGAAGGATCATGAGATCGTTGAGACTCTTATATCTGGCCTCCCGGAGGGAACAGTGGTAGTATCGAGAGGGGGACAAAAGCTAGATAAGGTGGCTATTCAATTAGCGAAAGAGAAGGGATTTGGGACAATGGAGATGTATCCCTATGTCCCGCCCAGTGACACACCTGAGTGGACACTTAAGCGATTGAATGATTCACACATCAAGCGATTTGTTGAGAACACAGACGTCATATATGCCTTTGTAGACGAGAATAGAGAGGATGACATGGATGATCTTATTAGAATCGCAGAGAGGATGAGAATTCCGGTTGAGATAGTTGAGCCCAAATAATAGATAAGTCATCTTTATTTCCTATTTATAGACATGAAGCTATCAAATGATGACTTAAGAATTCTCATTCTAGAGAGCCTGGATGAAATAATCCTTGAAAGGCTCTCAAGCACAGATCCTGGTTTTTGTGATGCAGTTAGCCCAAGAAAGCTCTCACCGGCTGAGGCCAGGAGTCATAGAGAGAAAAGAAATAAGAAATGGCTCGCTGACTGCGAGAAGAAGAAGGGTGCGAGGTATTGCGCATCTGCAAGACACGCAGTTCAGAGAGATCAAAGCAGAACTGAAAGAGAATATCGCAAGAATTTTGGTCAGGATGAGGTGTTAAATGTTCTAGACTGGGGATTGCTGGGAGCTGGCGCAGTCCTAGAGGTCGTTCCCATTGTTGGAACTGGAGTTGCCAGAGGAGTTGCTCTAGCTTCGATAGTGACGTCCCTCGCTCAGAAAAATTATCTCGGTGCCGCGTTTAGCACAGCAATGATGCTTATTCCAATTGTGGGGACAGGTCTTAAGGGTGTGGGAAAAACTGTTCAGACAGGTGTAAAGCTCCCGGCCAGTGTGCTAGAGGGGCTTCTTGAAGCTCTTGGAAAAGTCGGCCAGAAAAAGCTTGAAGGCTTCGCAACATCTAACCTTCAAGATGTGGGAACAGGCGAAGATGTGGCAGGTAAAATGTGGAGCGCACTCGACAGCTTTAAGAAATCAATTAAGTCCATGCTGTCTGAAGAGGATGATGGTAAGCTCAGAGCTGTCGACGGCGGCGAGGTTGATATAACTGCGATGATGTGGTGCACTGCAGCCAGCGGAAAGAAGGCGGGAGTATCTCTTCGTGACTTCACGACCAAAATGGATGCCCAGGAAGCAAAGAATCGTGAGGCTAGGAAAGCTAAGCAGCCCGACCAAATACTTGCGAAGAAGAAGAGAGAAGAGAAAGAGAGAAGGGCAGCTTCTGAATTTCAAAAGATCTTTGCTAATCTGCGAGATTCTGGCCAGAAATTTCCTCTCAGCTCAGCTCAACTAAAGAATTTTATAGAAAAATTTGGCTCACTTGAGTCGAAGAATAAAGATTTTAATCAGATCATAAGAGCTGTCAGATATATGAGAGATGCGTATGATCCGCAAAAGAGGGGTTTCCCAATGATTGGGTGGTATAAGATTAAGAAGGGTGATAACTACGCCTCCATCTCTAGGGACAAGGCAAATAAACTGTTTAAGACCACTCCAGAAGGATTGAAGAAGGCTAATCCAAAGATAGATCCGAAGAAGCTAAAGGTAGGACAGAGAATAAAGCTACCACTAAACGACGAGGGAGCACCCTTTACATGGTTGAAAAAATGAAAATCACAAGAAGACATTTAAGAAAATTGATTAAAGAGGAGATGAAGAACATTGCTGAAACACAGCTATCATCTGAGAATCCCATCACTAACCAGGCATTTGATCCTCCGTCAAAAACTTCTCGACCATACATCACTGGAAGGATAGATTCTTCTGACGGTCCACAAACCATCCAGAGCATGACACATCGCCATTTAGACGCACTCAAGGCTGAAAAGATGTTTGCTTCTCAGAAGGGGATATCTACAGATGATTATGATATAACCTGCCAGCCGCAATCGGGAGGCAGCTGGTCATGCATGGCTAGAAAAAGTACACTGGGTGCAGAATCAGTTTACTCCGCTGAGAGCGAATTTGCACCTGCAGGATCAGAGTCAATGGAAGAATCTAAAAATATGATAAGAGAAATGATTTGGGAAGCTATGGGTGATATGCAGAAGGCCAAGATATTTTTACTAATTGGTCCCCCTAGTGTTGGCAAGTCTGAGTGGATTCGTCGAGAAGGCCCCAAGCACGGAATTGTTAATCCATACACCATTAGTATGGACGACGTGACAGATCAGGTTGGTGACAAGTATGGTCTTGATTATGATGAAATGTTTGAGAAGCCAATTCAACCAGGACAGCCAGGGTATACAGAAGATCAATACTCAGAAGAGTATGGCGAGATGATTGATCAACCCCTTGCATGGAAAACCTGGGAGCCAAAGGTGTGGTCAAAGGTAGCAGAAGCTCAGGCATCTGCAATGAGTGAGCATGAACGGATAGTTGACGCAGCTGCCATCTCTGGCAGGCCCGTAGTTGTTGACATGACTAATATGAATAAAGGCGGAAGGGAGAGAATGATAAAGCAGATAGACGCTCCTAACCACGAGCTCATAGCTGTTGTCTTTGACTGGAATGAGGATGTGGAGTTCTTGAAAACCTCCTCCGCAGAAAGAGCAAGGGAAAGATTTGAGAAAACTGGAAGGAGAAAGACAATTCCGCCTGAGGCATTTGATAGAATGGTGGGAGGATATCAACCTCCAACTGATGATGAAGGATGGGATAACATTATTCACGTGCCGGCATGGTGGGTAGAGAATAAATAGAGTAATTCCTTGCATGCAATTTGCTTTTTAATGTGATACAATAAAGGCATACCAAGGGGAAAATATGGAAATTGCTGACCGGACCAATGAGCTTACTGATTCTCTGAAAAAGATTGAGATGAATCTACAGGCATTAGAGAGAGAAGCTAGGGATAGTGCACTTCTCGCATTTAATAATGCCAACGGCTGTGAGAAGTGCAGGGGTCGCGGCTGGGTTGTTACGTGGGATACAATGGATAGCATGACAGGATGCTATCATGAGAGCACTACATGCACAGAAGAGGGATGCACTTCTGAATCTAGACTTGCATCCGGCCTTCATCCTAAGAATACTAAGTACGATGGCTTTCACATTAATTCTAAGTGGGAGCCCTCATATTCTCCTGACGAGCTTCTCCGGCGGGAGCTTTGGAAACAGGAGATTCATCGCCTAGGAATGGAGATTGATGAAGAGAGGGCACGATTTACGCCTAGTGCGGGAAAGATCATTAAGACAATTAAAACAGGCCGCGGCCCAAAGAAGAATCGCGTCCCTGTTGAAATCGTTGGTCTGGTCAAGAAGTCATTTATGAATGGCTGGGGAGCCACAAAGCTTATTGTGATTGATAAGGAGGGACAAAAGTGGTGGCCAAAAGCAGAACATGTTATTGTGATTGATCCAGAGCCAGACATGAAGCCCTGGGACGAGTTAGAGAGAGTTGAGAGACAGACAACAGGGTACCCTGTTATCGCCACTGTCAAGAAGAATTCGAAAAGTGGAAGGGCATCATTCATTAGAACAACAATGGGTGTTGAGATATGGGTTCCCACAAGTCAAGCTGAGGAACTAAAGGGTGTGAAGGTGGGACAGACATTGAGCATCATGCTTCCAATGTGGCTAGCTCTTGAGAAAAATTTGGTTCCAAAGGAATGAACAGTGCTATTTCTTAATTTTTTATGGTTCGCATCGGGATTTATGACGTGCATGGTTTTCGTCACAGCTATCAATAAGAGTCAATTTTAAGGAAAAAAGAAAATGAATGAAGAAAGACTTCTTGTCATTCAGGAGCACGACGCTAGAGGGGCGGGACTGCACTGGGATATTAGATTTGAACATCACATAGGTGATACTAAAAAATATGATGAGATGAGACCCAATACTAACGAACCTACGAAAAGTAAATCTTCTAGGGTGCTTCGCTCTCTGGTTATTCCTAAACACCGATTTCCCAAAGACGGTGAAAAGCTACTAATGATAGGCGTTGAAGATCATCCATGGGAATATAAAGACTTTGAAGGTGAGATAAAAGAGGGATATGGAAAGGGGACAGTTAAACTTATTCACAGTGACTATATCGTCGTAGAAGATTACACTGAACATAAAATAATTTTCACATACAAGGATTCACGGTATAAGATTTATTCAGCTCCGTGGATGAAAGCAAAAAATCGATATCTAATTACAAAGCTATAGAGGGAGAATAAAATGAATGAAGAAGCATACAAGATTTACTTTGAGTCTTTATCAGATTCAAAGTTGAATGATGCGATTTGGGATCTCGTTAAAATGAAATGCGAGTCAAGAAATTCTCGATTCGAGAAGATGGGAATTCTAGCGTGCAGGGAGTGGGATAGTAGACACCCTGGGACGATAGCTCCATGCATACACGAGAGGGCAATGGCGAAGGGGGGATTTCCTAGTTGCTATTCGGGACCAACCGACACCATCACTCTTGATAAGGAATGAGACATGCATAAGGAAAAATATGAAGAATTGATGCTGAGGTTCGCTCTAGAGCTGCATGAGATAGGTGTCAATGATTATGTTAAAGGTCTCGTTGAGGATTCAATAACAAGGTCTCCAAATACTGTATCAGCTACTGGTGAAGATATAACTCGTAGATTCACCTATCGATATAACGGTTACATGATTCAGGCCGAGCAGACTGTCAAGCTGACGGTTAAAAAGTGCAGGTAGTGACATCGATTTAATTAATCTCGCCCATGTAATTGTGTTGTCAGCGGTGGTATAATAAACTAACCTGAGGAAATAAATGCGCGTAACTGATATTTTAGAAGAGATAAAATCAACAGCAGGCTCCAATGCCAAGAAGGACATTCTACATTCTCATTCTCAAAATGAGCTATTGAAAAAAATTCTTCAGTATGGCATGGATTCCTTCACTCCCTTCAATGTTGTTAAAATTCCAAAGGTGAGGACCCGATTGGAATTCCCCCTAGGGGAGAGTGAAGCATGGGATGAGTTCTTCTCTATTTTAGATGAGTGTGCTGCTCGGAAGGTCACCGGAAATGCAGCAATTGATAGAGTCCATACCTGCTTTTGTTCAGTCAAATATGAAGATGAATCATGGATGAGAAAGATTCTCAAGAAACATCTTTCAATAGGCGCTTCAACTAAAACAGTCAACAAGATTTTTCCGGGACTTATTCCCACATTTGAAGTCTCCCTAGCTCAGAAATTTGAGGAGAAGAGAATTATAGGAAAGAGAGTCTGTGTTGAGCCAAAATTAGATGGAATTCGATGCTTCGCAATTGTGGAAAATGGAGAGGCTCTGCTCTATGCGAGATCGGGAAAGTTGATAGTAAACTTTAATGATACAATCGGAAATGAGCTTAGGGAAATGGGAGATGGATGCTATGATGGAGAGCTCATAGGTAAGGATTTTGTCTCAATCATGAGACAGGCGTATAGAAAAGAGGATGTTGATACATCAAACACTCATCTTGTTCTTTTTGATTTTCTACCTCTTGATGAGTGGAAATCTAGAAATTCTGTAATGAGCTGTGAAAAGAGATATTTAGAATTGACAACTAGAACGGGTATGAACTTTCCTCTGAGGTTTGTTCGCATAATTTCTTCTCGTCATATTGTTCAATCTGACTATAAAATTATCAAGGAGCTTCATGATGGATTTGTTGAAAAGGGATTCGAGGGAGCGATGGTTAAGGATTTGGAAGCTCCTTACAAATTCGGTCGAGGCTATGAGGTGATGAAGCTAAAGGTGTTTCACGATGTAGATCTCCCAATCGACTCTCTTGAGGAGGGAACCGGAAAGCATGTTGGGAAATTGGGCTCTGTTGGTGTGAATTTTAACGGAGTTGACGTCCACATTGGGTCCGGATTTTCTGATGAGATTCGTGAATCAATTTGGAAGGACAAGGATAAGTTTATGGGCCGAATTATTGAGGTCCGATATCAGGAGGTCACTCCAGATGGATCACTTAGATTCCCAACATTTGTCTGCTTTAGGAATGATAGATGAAGGTTGGCGATGTTGTGAGGCACTTACAGTTGATTCAGGAGGATGGAGAAAATCAGATGGGGATTGTGATAGCAATCAGAAGGCCATCCATTCTTTCGTCATTAGGGTCACCAGAGTGTGATGAGAAAGCTGAAGATGGAATTGAGATTCTAAATTCAGATGGAACAGTTACTGTTACAATTCAATCTCTGTTAGAGGTGGTTAATGAAAGATGTTAGTGAAAAGGCTCCCTTTACTAGATATCGTGAAGGGTACGAAGATGGATACATCGGAAGGAAGATTCTTATGCCAAGCGATTCGGATTACATGAGAGGTTATTCCGAAGGAAAAGAAGACGATCAATTTGGAATGCCAAACAAATACTCAGAGACAGCGAATGAAGAGGGGTGATATTGTCCGCGTTAGAAGGTACTGGCATCTAGGAGAGCTCACCGGTGAGATAGGTCTTGTGGTAGGATTAAAGAAAGGTCCTCAGCCGAGCAACGGAGATGTCAAAATTTTATTCTCCAAGTATAACAAGGTCAGTTCAATAGCTCTAACTCAGGGATTCAAGCCCTTTGAGGTTATCAGTGAAAGCGGGTGATCTTGTGAGAGTAAAGCCGCGGTTCCAGCCGCGAGTTCGACATCCGCGAGGATGGGAGCAAAGGGATTATCACGGCATTATTCTCTACGCGATGGAGAGAGATACAGGATTTTTCGAGTATCAGGTCTATGGAGACGGAGGATCTGAATGGTTCTGCGATCTAGAGCTGGAGGTGATTAGTGAAGATAGGTGATCTTGTGAGGCTGACTGATGTTGATGAAGATGACACTCGCGGCCTCGGTGTTGTGATGGGATGGGATGTATATAAAGGTCGCACATCTATGAGTACACATCATAAGGAGTGGGATTCTCTAAATGAGCCGCTTGCAAAGGTCTCATGGTCAGGCAGGGGAGGGGCGCCGGGATGGGTTCTTGTTCAAAGACTTGAGGTAGTCAATGAAGCCGGGTGATTTAGTTCGCTCAACTTGGCAGCCAAGCCATCCCAGAGCACCAATAGTTAAGGATGAGGTAGGAGTCATTCTATCCCGAGAGGGTGGAAAGAATAGATATAGAATTCAGTTTTCAAACTTTCAATGGGTGCTGTGTGAGCATGTGTTAGAAATTGTGAATAAGGAGGAAAAGAATGAAATCGGATAGTGAAAGTCGCCTTTGTGAAAAGGAGACAGATGATGTACCAAAAGGTCTCCACTTAGAAGCAGGTGGGGAAAGTTTGGATCGTGAGGGAATATCTGAGATTTTCTCAGACGTGAATGAACAGCTAATTCATCCTGACTGGATTGAACTAATAGGTGAGGCGGCATGGGAATTAGGGTAGCGGGAAAGAAAATCGTCAGCAGGACGCTTGATGCAATCTCACTATCAATGTTCTTGTGCGCTCTTTATCCCTCTCTAGCTATAGTGATATGGAGATACCGAAAGTCTCACAACCAGCCAATTGATAAGCGGCATGCAAAGTGATATCATTGTGGGGTATAATAAAACTGCCAACAACAAGAGAGGTGCAGAAAAAATGAGCAATATTAAAAATCTAACTGGAAAAGAAGTCAATGAAGGAGTTGAAGACTCTACCGGAGATATCCATATGACTGGAGCTGGTATCGATTTCTATAGACTTCTTATGATCAAACAAGCGCTAAGCGCACAGTGTCATGGGTTTCGACTCACTAACAAGGCACCTCAAGGGACCACGTTAGCTCGACGCCATCTGGGACTAAAGGGTAATAAAGAATCACTTCTGAAGCAGGTGGAACAAATTATTGCTCGTATCCAAGCTGAGCGAGCAGAGGATTACAATGGGATTCTTTAGCTGGGATTGTAAGGAGTGTGATCATCCACTCCTAAGCCCTTATTCAACAAATAGTATCAACGGGTGGATGAACAGTGCTGTCGTCATTGAGAGTAATGGAAGCATCCTCAAGGGAGATTACGACGGGTATGGTAGAATTGATATCCAGGATATTGGGTGGGAGGATGGTGAGCCATGCTGTTATCACGAGGCATGCTGGGAAAAGGCGGGAAAGCCGACTGAGTACAAACCATCAACTCCCTCTAGCGATCAAGGATTCTTTTTTGATGAGGGAGCTCACAACATGGAGGCACCACTATGAGCGGTATTCGACGAACAACTATTAGAAAGCTTTATAGGCAGGGACTTCTCGAGGTCTTTGGATGTGGCGACCAGGAGATGGATGAGCACCTCGTCAAAGCTCTGAAGAAAGATATTCATCTTGCAGGTCGAGCTCCGGGAGAGTGGGTATCTGAAGAGGGAATTCTCGAGATCTATTGCGAGAATGGCATTCCAAACGCCACAGACTATGTTGAGCCCGGGTGGTACGGGTGTGAGGGGCCTACCGTTTGGAATAGTGAAAGCTGGAATAAGGTGGACAAGTATGTCAATCTTTATCTAGAGGGAATGGGACATTCAGAGAGAATCTTTCATGAACCCCACAACAGTGCGGTCGTTGCAGTTCATTGGGCGTAGAATGGGTGAGATAATCAATCTTCGTGACGCTCGTCCGGTTGATCCGGTCTTGAGGAAGGGTGATCTTATTCGCTTAACGAGAATGCAAGAATTCGCAGAGCTCGAAGGTGACATAGAAACATATGATCTCTACTCCAGTCTGGAGGGAGTGTGTGGAATTGTTACTGGAATAGATATGATTCTCCCTCCAGACCACGAGGATGCTCCGGGCCAGGCGATGTTTGTTACAGTGTCTATTCCATGCGAAGAGGGCTGGGAGACGATTGCATCAATCTCAATCTGTCACATTAGAAGGATTATTGGAAGCGATTCAAAAGAGTTTAATGGGTATCATAGAGAGTAGTAAATTTGAGTGAGTACTATGTATAATAGAGCGTAGGAGGATTTTCAATGGCCATTCCGAAGAAGTATAAGAAGCAGCTAAAATCAGCATTTTCTGGAGCAACTTCTACTTCTACAAATAGCGCGAAAAATTCGCCTAAGTCCAGAAAAATTTGGGCTCTAAAGGTGGGTGATTTAGTTGAATGTGCAGATGGAGACTGTGCAATCATTGTTCAATCTGATGAGAGGGGATATTATAGATGTCTCTCATCAATAGGAAGTCATTGGAGAAAGGCGGCAAAGCTAGTGATAGTTCAAAAAGGAAAACAAGAGTAATGCAAGCATGCAAAAAACATCCAATGGTGGTATAATAAAAGGGCCAACTAAGGAGGACATACCAAATGGCAACTATGGACATCAAAACATTCACTAACGTAGCTTCAAGGCTTCCAGCCAGCCAAGCAGTTCTGATTCGTGGACCCCACGGAATCGGAAAATCTAATCTCGTGGGGCAGATATCGAGGGACATTGAACTAGGTGACGGTACAAAGGGGTTACCCCTCATTGACCGAAGGCTTGCTCAAATGACCGAGGGAGACATTATTGGCCTTCCTGAACTGGTGGACGGAGTCACACGATTCTGTCCCGTGGACTGGATTCTTCGCGCATGTCGCGAACCGGTTACACTATTTCTAGATGAGATTAACCGAGCAACCATTGAGGTTCAACAGTGTGCATTCCAGCTTGTTCTGGATCGTGAGTTGAATGGCAATAAGCTCCATCCGGAGACTCGTATCTTCTGTGCGGTTAACGCCTCACCGGAATACCAGGTCAATGAGATGGATCCAGCATTGCTAGATCGCTTCTGGGCTGTTGATCTTGAGCCAACCACTGAGGATTGGATCGCATGGGCACAGGGAAATGGAATTGATGATGTCTCAATTGACTTCATCAGGCACTATCCCGCACACCTTCGTCACACTGGTCAGATTGAGCCTGGGAAGATTTACCCAACTCCTCGGTCATATGAGAAGCTGGACATAGCTTTGAAAGAGGTCGGCTGGCAACCAGAGACAATCTGTGGTACACAACCCCCGGAAGGATTCTACGCGCTTAGCACGGGATTCCTGGGAGTTGAGGCATCCATCGCTTACCGTGACTTTGTTCAGAACTACCAGTCACAGATTTCTGCTGAGGATATTCTTCTACGATGGAATTCTGTCAAGAAGAAGGTTTTAAAGCTCGGAAATGATAAGCATAATGCCATCATTGAGAAGCTAGTGGATCACTGTAAGACTAACGAGTGGCCCGTTGATCAGGCAAAGAACGCTTGTGACTTCATCAGAGACCTCTCCGGTGAGATGATCGTTAGCTTCTTTAACTCAATTCTTGAGACCAACAACGTGCCTAACATCCGATCGGTCCATAAGTTCATCGGAATGCTGGTTGTGGAGACGGTCACCGCTGCAGAGAATGCATGAAAAAGAGTTATAGGCCAAGGAGGGGTGACTTAATAGTTGTTGAATCAGGATTCGTTGGTTCGACCATTAAAACGGTATGTCTGGTTGTTGAATGTTCGAAGCATCCTGGCACCCCTCTTTGGTCTCTGACCCTTTTAAGGGATGGAGAGATTGATTACATTACTAATAAGAGAACTAGCAATATCACATGCATGCAAAGGCGCTGTCTTGGATGGTACAATGGGGCATAAGGAGAAATAATGGCAAAAGCACAGACCACAGCAACTGACCTTCCAGTAGAAGAACGGTCAAAGGAAGAGCTTGAGAAGCTCTTAGGCGAGGCCGAGGAATATGATCTCAGCCCACATCTTGTGAATCTTCTTCTTCATGAACCCTTCTTTAGTACTCTCTTGAGAAAGGTGACTAAAGTCAAGAGCATGGCGATCTCTACCGCTGGCGTTACAGTGAGAGATGCAGAATTCATGATGCTATGGAATCCAATCTTCGTCATGGAGCTTGAATCAATGAAAATCAGGGGATTGTTAAAGCATGAGCTTTATCATCTCATCTTTAAGCATTGCACGAATCGTAAACAAGACCCTCACATGCTGTGGAATTGGGCAACAGATTTGGCAATCAATAGCCTCATCTCGGAAAGAGAATTACCAGAAGAGGGACTTCGACCAGGACGTGCACTTAAGCTTGATAAGATAGCTGATCCTGAGCAACTAGAGAAGTGGAAAAAGGTATCAGATCTGATTAAATCTCTTCCTCTTGGAAAGGCATCTGAGTGGTATATGCTTAAGCTCCAGCAGGATAAAGAGGCGTCTAAGACAATTCAGGGATCCGAGAAGGGTGGCAAGTGTAATGGGAATTGCAAGCCCGGCGGTGATGGTAAGCCGTGTGATGGGAATTGCACTTGTGGCCAGGGAACTCCGGGTCACGGAGATGACCATGAAGGCTGGGGAGATATCTCTGATGAGGAACGTCAGATCGCGGAGGGTAAGATTAAACAGGCTCTATCCGAAGCAGTTAAGCGGTGTGACAGAACGGGACAGTGGGGATCAGTAGGTTCCTCAACAAGAGAAACTCTTCGTCGAATGATTAATGATGCTATTGACTGGAAGAGGGTTTTGCAGAACTTCTGCGGAATGAGTCAGAGAGCTAATAAATCTAGAACTCATAAAAGAGTTAACAGGAAATACCCCTACATCCACCCTGGAGTTCGAAGAGGCCACAGTGCTTCAGTGGCCATTTACATGGATCAGTCAGGCTCGGTGGGAAATGATGAGGTTGAACTATTCTTTGGAGCCCTTAATCAGCTTGGGAGAATAACAAAATTTACACTCTACCCCTTTGACTGGACAGTTGATGAGAAAAATTCTATTGAGTGGAGGAAAGGACAGTCACTTCCACCAGTGCGGACACGGAGTGGGGGAACTAGCTTTCATCCCATTGAGGAGCACGTTAAAAAGAACTTGCAGACATTTGATGGACACATAATCCTCACTGATGGAGAGGCGGCTGATCCAGGCCCAAGCCGTCAACGAAGGTGCTGGGTTATTCTTCCAGATTGTAAGCTGTTATTCAAACCCCATAGGAATGATATTGTTGTTCAGATGGATAGGCATCAAAAGAAAAATTCATAGTTTATCTTAATCAAAATAACTCAAGGAGAGTAGATGAAAATTAAGACCAAAGTCGAAGAAATCCCACTCGGAACAAACATTCTGGAGGTAGAAGTTCCAGATGCTCTAAGGAAGAGAGTGAAGTCTGGGCTTGTATTCTTTGATGATGCACTTGGCGGCCAGGGATTCACCCCGTCCATGGTGACATTATTCACAGGCACACCCGGAGCTGGGAAGACTACAATGATGCTTGAGTTGGCAAACAGCTTGACTGGCCACGGTGCAAACGTTTTGTTCAACACTGCTGAGGAATCCCTATACCAGCTTAAGATGACTGTTGAGAGATTACGTCTTAGGCACGGATTTTCTGCAGGTCAGGAGACAATGGTTCCACAGCTACTTGACAATTGTGATAAGCTGAGAGAGAGGAATCCAAAGAAGCCATTCTTTTTAATCGTTGACAGCCTTCAAACTCTCAATGATGGAAAGTATGGTGAACACAATACCAACACGAAGACAGCAGAGAGGTCTCTTCTTGCAATTACTGATTACTGTAAGGAGCATTTTTGCAATGCAATCATCATTGGACAGGTCACAAAGAGCGGACAGATGGCAGGTGCCAACGTTCTTAAACACATGGTTGATGCTCTGATAACTCTAGACGTTGAACGGAAGGATGCAGATCTAATGGGATGTCGGGTGTTGATGACTGAAAAGAATCGTTTCGGAGGAGCTGGCCACATATTCTTTCTCTCACTGAGAGACGTGGGATTTACAGAGGTCAGTAGAGTTAGTATATCATAAGAGGAGATAATGATGTTTAATGCTTCACATAAGTGGAAAGCAATAATCAGAACAAAATGGGGAGATATCGAAATTACAGTCGAAGCTCCCAACCAGCATATTGCGAGGCAGCTACTTGAATCGAAATATGGGGTCGGGACCATTATCGGTAACGAAGTTCGTCAGACATGAGGTGCAAGAATGAGTGAAAAACTTTATTCTCCAGATGAGGAGGAAATCCAGGATGCGGTTATTTTTATGAATAACTGCTCAGCAAAGGATCTAGTCGAAGGATGGAACAGGATCTCAGAAGAGTGGGAACTTGATTCTGTAATATCTCTTCATAGATTGCTATGTGGTTCTGGAAGAATCAATGATTTGATAAATGAGTTTAAGAGTGCGTGAAGTTTATTCTCGGTCGGGAGAATGTATTTTGTATGAGGTGAGCACCGCGCCGACTTCGCGGTCAGTAACCATATTTAATTCTGGAGATGATCTTACAAGATGGATGAGCAAAGACTCAAAGTAGACATAGATGTGTTTAAGGAAAGACATCTATTCATCGCAACTCCTTGTTACGGTGGAATGCTAACTGATGGGTATTTTAAATCGATGCTAAGGGTTACCATCTTATGGTCTCGTCTTGGATTAAAATATACATTATCAACAATTGCTAACGAGTCACTAATTCCAAGAGGAAGAAACGGATTAGTGGCACAATTTATGAATGATGATAGATACACAGATATGATCTTTATAGATGCAGATATTAGTTTCGAAGCAGAAGATCTTTTAAGATTGTGGGCACGCTTAGCTCAGCAACATAGAGATGTTGTAGTTGGTGCCTATCCTAAAAAATGCATAAACTGGAGATCAATTCACAAAGCAGTTACTGAAAAGGATGCGGACTCTTCAGAGTTGTCCAAGTATCAGTCAGACTATGTTGTGAACTTTCGGTCTGATGAACATGGAAACATTCAATGTAGAAGCGGACTAATTCCCGTATTGGATGCCGGCACGGGATTCATGATATTCCAGAAAAGTGTAATAGAAAAAATGATTGACAAGTGGCCTGAGCTATGGTATAGACAGGACATGGGTCCGCAAGCTTCAGGTATGAATAAGTGGTTCTATGCTTTCTTTGATACAATGATTGATCCGGACTCTAAAAGATACCTCTCTGAGGACTACACATTTTGCAGAAGATGGCAGCAGCTAGGGGGAACTGTCTGGCTAGATCCTTCGATTAATCTTAATCATCAGGGTTCATTCATGTTTCGGGGGAATATTTCTAATATACTTCACTTCACACAGGATAAAAAAGATGAAAAAGATGAAAACAGCTTATGGGTGTGAAAAGTGGATTTATGAATCTCCTGACGGAGGAGAGACAGTTTTTCGACGCCCGTTTAACGATTATGATTCTGAAAATAAAGAAGAGATAGACTGGAAAACAAGGAAACCAACTGGTCGTAAGTTTAGTGACTACCCCTTTAAGTAGAAAATCGTGGTATCTATATGTTGTGAGATGTTCTGATGGAACTCTCTACACGGGAATTACGACTGACGTGACACGACGCCTTCATGAGCACAATGCGACAAAGAAGGGTGCGAAGTACACAAGAGGTCGACGTCCAGTTGAGCTAGTGTACTGGATTGACTTTAACGATAGATCAACTGCTTTGAAGGCTGAGTCAAGATTTAAGAAGCTTTCAAGAAAAGAAAAGTGGGATGCAATCGCTGCCTACTGACATGCAAACCTGGGGTCTTTTAAGGTATAATGGATATGCTGGCTACACTTGACAGCATTATTGTTTGAGGGGATCTATGATAAGATCAAAGAAAGATAAGCCATCGGGACCTATTGAGATTGATCTCACAGGACCTCAAGGGAATGCCTACTATCTTCTATCGCTTGCGGACAATCTTGCGAAGCAGTTAAGATATGATAAGGCTAGGCGAGAGAAAATCAAGAGAGAGATGATGCTAACAGACTATGAGGGTCTTCTTTATACGTTTGATAGGGAGTTTGGACTACTGGTAACTTTATGGAGGTAATATGAAAGAGGTTGTATTGGTTGATCCGTATGGATCTATGACAATTCGAATGTGTAATAAGCACTTTTTGTCCTACAAGTCTCAGATGGACTCAGCTTATGGCGGAGGTACTGCTTACACATTTGTTCCCACACATAAGAGGGGATGTGAGATTTGCAAAAGGCGAAAGAAGAAATGCTGAAGGCTGGTGACATTGTGATGTTCAGGCAATGCGCACAACAAGGAAAGATTGGAATGGTTTCCATGGCTACAGAACATTCTCATCTCGCCAAGACAAATCCCGAGCTTCGCTTATACTGGGTATTCCACAATAACGATGTCAAGTGCTTCACAGGAAGCCAGCTGGTGTTAGTAGGATGAAAGTGGGAGATCTGTGCAGGTATTGGAGCGGCTTCGGAGAATGGAGGAGAGGATTAGTTGTTGACATCACCATCTCCAACGGGGTCTTGAATGATGGCTCGAAGATATTCAAAATTCTACAAGAGGATGGGACCATTTCCCGTCAGGGACCTAAATATGTCGCAAAGCATAAGATGGTAGAGACAATCATGGGTGATCCATGAAAAAAGAAAGAGTAAATCATCCTTCACACTATAACCATGGAGTTATTGAGGTCATTGACGCCATAGAGGATTGGGATCTTAACTTCTGTGAGGGGAATGTAATCAAGTATGTTGCACGTCACAGACACAAGGGAGAACCTCTCGAAGACCTTAAGAAGGCTAAGTGGTATCTTGAAAGGCTAATTGCGAGGATAGAAGATGGAAGTGGGTGATTTAATAAAGACGGTCAGTGAGGACAATCTCTACTTTGGCTACGTGACAAAGGTGATCCCTAAGAATTCGCCTCAAACCACAGGAAAGGCGACAGTCTACTTTCCGTACACATTCAATAGGACGTTCGATTTTCCCATTGATAACTTTGACGTAGAGGTTGTTGATGAAGGTGGGTGATAAAGTGAGAGTTACGTGGCACGACGGTCTTGTTAAAACGGGAACGTATATCAAGCGAGAGAGGGGGTATGAAGTATTCCTAGATGAGAGCAAGAAACAGTTTGTGTGCCTGCCTGACCACGCTAAATCATTCGAGGTGATCAGTGAAGGTCGGTGATCTGGTACGCCACCTTCAGCAGGATATTGTTTGCATGATCATTGAAAAGAAAGATCGTCATCCAGCCTGGAATTGTGATCTGTGGAGGATTCTCACAGGAGAGGGAATGGCGGTGGGAACAGATAATAATCTTGAGGTGATCAGTGAAAGTCGGTGATCTCGTAAGGGACAAACGTTCAGTGATCGGGATGATGGGAGTAATTGTGGAAATTGTATCATGGCGACATACCGAAAACAAAACTCCCTTCGTACTCTGGAGCGACGGTCGCTATGACCCGGCTATGTCATCGCTTCTTGAGGCGATTCAATGAAGGCTGGTGATCTGGTGACATTTAAGAATCTCAGCTCGTGGCCGCCTGTTGGTCTCATCACCAGTATTCACATTACAAATGCTGGCACTGGTCAGATTTACCTCATCGTGGCCGGCTCTATGGATGCAGCAATTCCATGGGTGAGCCGTCGCAAGTATATCGTGGAGGCTAACTATGAAGATCGGTGATCTCGTTAGAGAGGGATGGTGTTACGACACACGTAGAATTGCACCTCCGTACATCTATGGCATCATTATTGATGCGATCCATCGATTGCCAGATTCATATACTGCCGAGCACATTGCAGAGTCTCCGATTCGGTATGTAAAGATGATGTGCGGAGATGGAAAGATTATTCGAAGGTATGCGGTAACTGTGGAGGTGATCAGTGAATATCGGTGATCTTGTTAGATTCAAGTGTGATTGTCGTTACAATCCGCAGCTCTACCCTTACCAGACAATGCTTGGACTTGTTATTCGATTTGAAGTCTATCATCCTGTTATTTGCTTTGGGTATACTACAAAGACTATCGCGTCTCAAACTCTAGAGGTGGTCGAATATGGAAGTGGGTGATCTGGTTCGCTACAAGCACAATGGAAGAATTGGAATTCTCCTTAGCATTAATGTTGAGAGGGGTGTCGGCTGGTACAGATGGGGAGAGGCAGATACTCATCTAGTCTTATGGTCTCCCAGCGACACCAGCACCGACAGAGGGCCTGATAGAATGGCGAGGTGGCATGTGGCGCCAAACTGGATTGAACCCTTTGAGCCATACTGGGAGAGCCACAGGCATGCAAAGGTGATGAAAACTGATGTATAATAAAACCACGGAGGATAAATGGCAAAACCGCTAATCAGTATGAAGAGACGAGATGCAATTGTTGATGATCTCATTAGTCAGCACCCTAAGGGACCAAATGGGACCTTAACAAAGGATGACTATTATAGGACACAGAAATACTCTCAAAGCCGGAGGATGTATTTGAAGGCAACTATTCCCACCCGCGATGGAGCATCAGATAGCTTTTTTGGATACGATCTTGACACGCTTCAGCGAGTATGGTGGGAGTGCAATAGGGGAGATCTTAGCTCGTATGTAAGTGAGAGGTGGGAGGACAAAGGCCAGAAGGCCAGAAAGCGTCGATTCAATAGACTTTTTGACAGACTTACACCAGGCCATGATGCATTTACGAAACAGTCTGCTCGCGGAATATGGGAGGTCAGGCTAAGCTATAGAGTCAAGCTATATGTGATGGCAGGATCTGCGAATACAGCAAAGCTGCTTACGAGAACAATGACCGCAGGCTGCGGAATGAAATTTGAGACCCATCAGCTAAGAGCAAATCTTATTAATGTTGATGAACCTGATCTACTGGCCCACTACACAAATAAAAATATGAAGACAGTCTCTGATACTATTGCGAGATCTCTTAGGGAGATTAAAACTTTAAAGGAGACTGTTGAGCAGCACACTCACCTACTATCTGCACTAGAGGATTTTGGTGAGGTCCAGCCCCACCTTTTAGGAGAGACTACAGGGTGATAGGCGATAACTTTGAAGGAGTGACCTGGTATGATGAGGATCATGACCAGGATCATTTCAAAATACAATCTGGTGGCACGGGGGAATTTGTCTCCCTTATCGACCCAGCGGGCGAGATGAACTTGCTCCTGGGGAAGGGTTGAGTTGGTTGTAGGCTGTGACAACTCCCCCGTGCCATCATTTTCTTTTAGGGAGGTAACTAAACGATGAATCAGATTAGAGAATGGGATGGGAGCTGCCAGAAGTGTAACACAGAGACAAATGTCCACACAATGTCGATCTTTGATGTAACACTAATTTGTATGGAGTGCGCAGATAGGGAGAAGAACCATCCGCGATATCAGACAGCAAAGAAGGCAGAGCTAGAAGCACTCATTGAAGGAGACCTTAACTTTTCTGGGATAGGACATGACAAGTCTGACGATGCTGAAGGGTGATTTAGTTGAACATGTCCATGGAGATGGTCATGGGACTTCACACATTCTTGATGAGTATTACGCTTTCACTATGGGGATGATAGTGGGATTTAATTCAAAGTCTCTTCTGGGAATGAAGGGATTTGAAGTCGTGGTTCTGAGAAGTGATGGCAGAATTGTAAGCTATCCTTCTAGTGAAATTAGAGTCGTTTCTGATGCAGGTAGTGACTTCGGGGCATAGTTATTTACATGGACATCGTTCATCAGTCTAGAGCACATGAGATCCTTGAGAACATTTATCACAAGGGCCAAGACAGGATATGGGATGGCCGTGAAGTATTAAATGATCTTCTGGCTAAGCATGGAGGAATAGCCACATTAGACAGCAACGTTTCGAATTCTCTACGTCGTGTTCTATCCATGATCATGAAAGGTGAGAAAGCTGCATGGAATATCTCCCTACAACTTGCAGAGGAGATAGATGACGTTGAGGCAAAGATGGCTGCCACTAGCCAGGCTCATGACGAGTCCAGGCACTTTTATGTCATACGTGATTACATTAAGCACATGGGAGAGGTGTCTCGTGATCTTCCTCCCACAGTGTTTCGAGCACTGTCAATGGTTGAGCGGGCGAATACTCTTGGGAAGAAGCTTCTTGGGATGCAGCTAATGGTTGAACCGATAGCACTAACGATCTTTCAGGAGCTTAGAAGACTAGATATCGATCCTGTGTTAAGCGAACTCCTTCCCTTTTTCGAGAGAGACGAGGCACGACATGTGGCACTAGGTGTTCAATATCTGCCTCAAGTTATAAGAAAGATGAATCCTGTACAAATAACATCTCTTATCGCGTGGCAGTTTAGACTGTTTATGTTAGAGCTATCTGCCATGAGAGAATTGAAAAAGGATCTTGAGATTTTGGGATTGAATCCAAAAAAGATCTTTTCTCTTGCAGAGTCTAAACAGCTCGATGCACTTGATAAGTTCACCATAGAAATGGGAGTAACACCAAAGATTTGGATTCCCCTCAAGAAAACCATCCAGATAGGAAAGGAACTAGTTTTCTGAATAGATAACATCGGAGGATCTCTTGATTAAATGGATTAAATCACTCTTTACAGACCACCCATCACAGGTGGGAGAAACATACTTTTCACATCAACAATTCGCAATGGGAATGGGATTTACTCTCCTTCTTATCGGATCTCTTGTGATCATTCACTCCATCTTTCCCTTCATCTTCAAGAATGCAGGAAGTCTGGGAATAATGCGTGCTCATGAGAAGATGATGAAAAGGGAAAGAATAAGAGATGACTGGTAGTAAAGAGGTGTGCAGGAGGATATTTATCTCTAAGGAGTTAATAAAATGAGAGTCAAAGCTAGCTCACTACGTCGAATCATTCAGGAAGAACTAAGAAGAAGCCTGAAGGAGAGAACATTTCCAGACACTCTTGAAATCGATCCCAGCGGAGATACATTTTCTGTTGAGGCAGAACCTGATAGAGAGGGTGAGACCGGTGAGAGAAGAAGGATTCGAGGCAAAATAGACAAGCACAAGGGGAGGCATCTTCCGAAATACCTGAAAGGTGAAGATTACTTCGACCCTGAACATTCCTCAAGGCAGGTGTCAGGAATGCTATCTGCACAATTGAGAGACGTCATCAATCAGAAGATGCAGGAACTCGGCTTTGATGCGAGCGTTATTGATGTCGCGCAAAGAGGTGGGACCAAGGGAGATGTAATGGGTGATGCTCTTGCTCAGCTTCTCTCATTGAGTGATAAGCTAAGATCGAAAAGGGATAGGGATATTCTTAAGGCTGCTGTTGAGTCTATTCTCGGAATCAAGATGGGATTCTCTGTTCCAGATCCATTTGCTGTAGACGAAGAACTTTAAGGTCTCAGGCATGCAAAGCTAACCTCCACGGTGGTATAATAAAACCACACAGCGGAGGTATCTTGGATATTAGGGCAGACTTATTCGATTGGGATAGTGGGAATCAGACATTTAATGATCCCATTAAGGGATTCGCAGAGGCGTCGGATCTTCGGTGGCCAGCAGGTCGTTTTCCAACAACATTTGATCTCATTTGCTTTGTGGGAAATAAATCAACAGAGAGGGTGACAGTTAAGCGAGAGATTCTCAGTGAGATGGGAGCATCTTATTCTGGGCACGGACAGTTCAACAGATACGATATCACAGTATTCAATGACTGATCTTCCCCCAATGAGAAAGGGAGATCTATTAATGCATCGGGAGACTCCATACCACGAGGGATTTGGGTGGGCGATAGCTCTTGAGGTTGCAGAGTACATGGTAAAGTTTATGTGGCTTGATACCAATGAAGTTGATGAGTGCTCACGTCGCCTTTGGGAGGTTGTCTTTCATGCAGGTGGGTGACTTGGTGAAGTATTCTTATCCCGATGGACATGAGTTCATGGGAATCATATTAGAAAAGGTTCACGACCCTCTAGCTATGAGCAATGATGTTTTTAATGTCTTGTGGGAAAATGGTGTAGTTTGTCATAATGTGTGGGACTACGATCTCGAGGAAGATAATGAAAGTTGGTGACCTGGTAAGATACAAGCGAACCGGAAGGCTTCACGTCATTATAGATAGATTTGGGTGGCCAGACGAGGGTCCCCGAAGAACAATGCTAAAGCTGCTTGGATTCCCTTCAAATCGCGTGTTTAGGGGAGAGGAGGTGGAGATTGTCAGAGAGTCGGATTAAGCCGGACATTGGTCATGTCGTTCAACCTCTCACGTGCCAGTGCTGTACATTCATTGTTGTCGCCAAGAGGGGAATAGAGGTTAAAATAATGAAACCTGGGAATAAGCAGGAGTGGATTCGTCGAGACAAGCTTAGGGTGATAAGTGAAGACCGGTGATCTTGTAATGCTTGCTCCTAACTCTGAGCGTCTCAGTCAGTTAAGGTTGAAGCTTGGAATAGAGCTTCCCAATATGTGGGAGTTCATCGGGATTATCGTGGAGAATGACATCAGCATGTGGGAGGAGGAGGTCATCCCATCTGGAATGAAGGTTCTGTGGAAGAGCGGTGAGATGGAGACACTCTACAGTGATGAGCTTAGACTTCTTCCGACATGCAAAGGAGATCTCCCTTAGGGTATAATAAAAGCATGGCAGCAAGTATCCTGCCTTAGTGCACGCTGGAGGTGTGAAAGTGAAGAAGTATACGACTCGAAAGTTTAATGGCGATGACAGATATAGCTGGGCTGTCTTTGAAAAGAGCTCCCTCCCAAAGGGTCAGAGGGGGATTGTCTTCTATGGAGAGGCCCAACCCGTGGTTAGTGGGTGTAGCCGAAGCGATGCACAGTATCATGCACGGACACTCAACGAGGGGATCAAAGCGTGCCGCCGGATCGTTTCAATCATGGAAGGGAATAAATAAAAATGACAGATAAAGAGATTATTCGTGAAGCTATGTTTGCACTCGCAGGATATAGAAGTCCCTCGCTGACAAAGAAGCAGAAGGAGAAAGAGCTGGCTCGGTGCTGGGAGCTCTTAGCCAAGGGCGTGTATGAAAGAGAGGATAAATGAAGAAAGGTGATCTGATCATGTGGAAGTTTGAATCACATTCAAACCGGGGAATTATCCTAAAGAAGGAGTGTAAGTATTCATTCTTAGTTCTACTGGACAGCGGAGAGATCGATCGCTGTGAGCGAAGACACTGCAGACTGATTTAAGATGTCTCTTGAGGATTATAGAGAGATGGAAGATGATGCTCGGACGAAACTTAAGCGAGGAGATCTTGTGATCATTGATGAGATTGATCACCTGGGAATCGTCATTGACGTCATTGAGTGGGCTGGAGTTCCAAATATAGCAAAGGTTCTGTCGTCTGGCACGAAGGGGCTTGAGAATCCCGAGACGTGGTACACAGATGACTTACGTCCGATGGAAGGTGAGTATGAGAAAGAGGGGTGATCTCCTATGGTTAAATTGTTTTCCGGGCGGTGTGTGCATTTTCTTAAAGGTGTCCTGGAGGTGTGGGGCCAACGTCGATTTCTTGATAATCCATCCGACTCTCGGTGTTGTTGAGATGGCTGACCACTATCTCATACCTTTTGAGGATGCGATTGAGCATAAGGATGAGGCTGACTTTGTCTAACTCATTGAGGGACATCACACCCGTCTAGAAGAGGCCCTGGCCTTTTCCGTATTTTTGAGCAAGTTCCGCGAATTGCTTGAACAGGTACTTAAAGTAAGCGGTTCTACCTGGTAGTGGCAGCGGAAAGGATCCTTCGGGGTCTTGCATCGTTGCATTCATCCATGAGAGGTCCACGCCATTAGTATAGGGCTTCGAGAGGTTATCTCTTGAAACATAAGTAATCACAATTTTGTTGGGGTCGGAGCTGTCGAATTTGTCACCCCCGTGCTTTCCCGGGCCGTACAAGCCGTGGTCCAATTCTGTGTTCTTATGCACATCGACGACGAAGAATGGAAGGGGAGGGTGTCCAGTAGTGATGACTGAGCCGGCGTGCATTGAATCGGGAAACGTGAAGTACACGTTCATGCTATCGTTAATATCCTGGAGGCTATCTCCCCTAGCGATCATCTCCACCATCTGTAGCATTGCCGCCTTCTGACTATCGATCTGCTTGGCCATGATGGCGTCAAACACCGACGATGAACCGGCGACCCTTGCTGCTTGGGCTCTCTGAAGAGCGCCTCCCTGCTCCCATATCATCTCTTGAAGGTCTTCATCTTCATCTTCACCTTCGGCCATCTCGGCGCCAGTTTCTTTCCGCTCCCTTTCTGCTCGGTCGAGAGCATTCTCATAAAGATGGACCTTGCTCATCTCCTCTTTAATTAGTCTTCTTAGCTGTCGACGTGTGATTCTCATGTCTTGTTTCCTCTCAGGGTTCGTATATACATATTCTTTATAACTGGCTTTAACTAGCATGCAAAAGGACATCTACTGTGGTATAATAAAGGCAAGGAGGACAAATGCCAAGTCTCAAAAGTGATAGTACGTTCGATGAAGCTTCAGCAACTGCGGAGAGGTTTATTAAACTTCTACCAGTGGAGGGAATGATTGCAGGCTCGTTACGAAGAAAGAGCCCGGTTGTGGGGGATATTGACATTGTAAGCGTGGGATGCTTTCCAAAGATGCTGGATGGTGTGGAGTTCATTAGCGGCGGGGACACAATGAGGACGTACCTCTTTGAAGGTACTCAAATCAATGTCATGATTTCAAAGCCAGAGTACTTGGGAGCAACTCTTCTTTACGCCACCGGCTCAGGCGGATGGGGAACCATGGTGAGGGTGAAGGCAAAGAGGAAAGGATTTAAGCTCAATCGATATGGATTGTGGGATGTGAAAACAAGCAATCTTGTGGCATCTAAGACTGAGATGGATATCTTTAAGGCTCTGGACAAGAGGTTTGTAGAGCCAGAGAATAGAAAATAGATCTATGGAACTGCCACCCTTTCACGGAGAAAGAAATATGAATAACGTTGATGTGATGGCGAAGAATCACTTCACCTCTCTAATCGGAGCTGAGCTGGAGTACTACGGGGCTGACGAAGCAGAGCGCACCTTCATGGTCGATGGTGTTGTCTTTCTGGTGAGAGAGGATCCAGATGATGGATATCGATCGTACATGGACACGGTCACATACGACTTGAGCGAGAGCATCTTTTTTAGGGAGCCAGTTGCGACTGTTGTGATTGAAGAATATGACGGCACAAACGAAGATGATGATGGCTGGAATAGCACAGCCTGTAAAGGATTTCGGCTCGTTGACTCCAAGGATGGCCACGTGTGGCTACAGTTCGGAACGAATAACTATGATGACTATTATCCGTGTTTCATTTTTAGACACAGCGCGAAGGCACCTGAGCGATGAGACTCATCTGTGTTAAACCCGGGGATCTCGTTAAGATTGTGAATCCCGGCGAGCCCATCCGAACTGGCCCTGATTCGGGATGCACATGGCCAGAGTCGCTTGGTCGGATCGGAATAATAATAATGGAGGCAAAGCGCCTTTACATTCCCTCAGCAAAAGTCCTGGTTCTGGGTGAGATTGCTGAATTTGACTTGGACGAGCTGGAGATTCAATGAAGGCTGGTGATGTGATACGCTGGTGTTTTCCGGCTATTTCCGGTTCCAGGGACCCGAGCTGGGAGCCTGATTTTTTTAACGGAACTGTTCTCGACACGAGATTGAAAAGATCAGAGACGGGTCCCAGGATCTACAAAATGCTCAAGGTTCTCATGACTGATGGAGCTATAATTGAGCTGAATTCTGATAATGAAAAATATGAAATAGAGAAGATAAATGGACCGTGAATTTAGAATGGGAGATGTTGTGAGAGTGAGGGAGGATGTGTGGGTCAGTGAAGACTCCTATGAGCGAACCCCCATCTCCATCGTTGTTGATGACATTGATGCACATGAGGAGGTCAAGCTATACTCTGGCAATCATAGCATTCCTTTTCAGTGGTGGGACGTTGAGGATTTGGAGATCATAAGTGAAGGTGAATGTGGGTGATCTAATAAGATGCGGAGACGAGTTTGGCATCGTTATACAGAGGTTTCAAACCACAGTGATTGAGGCAGATGGAACAGAATTTCTCACATCTCCGTGGCTCGAGGTTCTCTGGGCTGGCGGAGATTTGGATGAGCTTGATGAGGATGATGCTGAGGTGATCAGTGAATGTGGGTGATCTGGTAAGACATAAGCGCTCAGAGCGTGGGATGATGGGAGTCATTGTGGAAATCGTATCATGGCGACACACTGATAACAAAACTCCCCTGGTGCTGTGGGACGATGGTCGATATTCTAAGTGTCAGCCTGGACTTCTCGAGGTGATCAGTGAAGGTGGGTGATCTCGTGAAGCTGAAGGTCGAAGGGGCGAATAGGGCTCATGGTCGGATGTGTGAAACATTCTACGGAGTAGTCCTTGAGTTTGTTGAGCTTAACAATGCCGAAAACGATATTGTAGGAGTTCGAGACGGATGGGCCTTTGTCATGTGGCCGCACGAGGGAAAATCTCTAGAAAAGATAGCAGACCTGGAGGTGATAAATGAAAGAGAAAGCGATGTATGAGGAAACAAAAAAGAGAAGCGTCACAAAGGCAGTTATCTGGAGACTCATCGCTGTAACAAATAGTTTCTTGATACTATCTTGGGGAATTACAGACGATGCACTATCCAATGCGATAATGATGAATATAACTGGATTTTTGGTTTATTATTTTTATGAGAGGGTATGCAACAAAGTAGATGCTGGCAAGATTGAAGGTGATAAATGAAAGTGGGTGACCTCATCATAGACAAGCGGTGGAGAAAAGATCCTCTCGCCTTAATCGTCGCAATCAAAGACCTACGAACCGTTGAGCCCTATGGGGTTCTTTGCGGTGATGGAACATTGCGATGGTTTGAAAAAAAATACATTCAAGATGGATGCGAGGTTATCAGTGAAAGTCGGTGACCTTGTAAGAGATACACAGGATGGGGTTGTTGGTATTATTACCCGAGAGCCTTACTACTGGGGCACCTTCGCACGGGGCGACTTCATAACCGAGGAACCCAACTGCGTTGATGTATGGTGGACCACTACGAGACGTGGCGTTCCTATGCACCTTTCTTCTCTTAAATACGGAGAAGTTGAAAAAATCTCTTGAAAGTGGAAAAACCGTTCCTATACTTAAGTTGTACCAAGAAAGGAGACAAAAATGTATTGCAAAATCTGTGGAACCCATCGAACGGTAGAATATCGTCGCGGACCTCGCATGAATCTTTGCGATCATTGCGCGGTAGACACGCCCAAGAAGGCTTCTTACGCGAACTTCAATAAACGTTACTGGAACATTCCGGAAATCGTCTCGGAGTCTATTAAGCGCGAGTTCTATAGCGATTACAAAGCATCTCGATGCACTGTCGATCAGTATATTGAACAAACAACCGATTACATTTACTAAGGAGCATAATTATGCATCAACTATCTCAAATCTCTGATATTATTGAAGAAACTCTTAACGAGAACGGGGTAGATGATTACCTTGATTCAGTTGCGCTCGCTCAAGAGTGCGCTAAAAAGCTCGTTGAAACAAGTCTTCAACAACTTGCGGCGCTTGTTGGTTCCAATCTTGAAGTCAACGGCGATGGCGAGACAATTTTGAATCTAGGCACGCTGCTGTAGGATTCAAGTGGGTGTCACGAGCGAGATGGGGAGCCGGTCTGGCTCCTCGGTCGTTGCGGAAGCGCAGGTCGTGACTGGAAAAAAGCATAAAGAATTCACTAACTTACAATCCTTTTGACTCTTCATAGGATAAAATCCCCGGCGGCTGTTAATGTCTTATTTAGATAAATCAATCACCCTATCGGGTCTTGAACTTTTGCGGCTCCTGCGGGCGTTTGTCAACGATCGTTGTGATGACCTTGGTATCCAAGGACATGATGACTGGCATGAAGTCCTAAAGCGACGCGAAGAAGGTGACCTTTGCGATTATCTTTTCGCCGTTAAGCATGACCAATTGAGGCTCCGCGCATCTTTGCGGGCTCTTTTGCCTTCAAAAGCTTTTGTTGAAAAGGTTGCCGCCGGAAAATTTGATTTTTCCTCTTGAAAACCCGAAATCCGTTCTTATATTTAAAATGTAAGAGAAAATACTTAAAGGAAAAACGATGAAAATAGGCGACTTGGTAAAGATAACACAGGCTAGACTCGGTGTTCCCGAGAACACCGTTGGGCTAATCATAAAGCATCACGGCGTGTTTCCCGAGGATCCAGATCTGCACATTTTTATTGTTCAACTTTTGGAACCGACTGAGTTCGGAGCCCGCCCGGTCAGGCGGCTTTCGCGTGACTTGGAGGTAATAAGTGCAAGTCGGTGATTTGGTTAGACACACTTATGATAATTTCCTTGGGCTTATCATCGGATACGACTCCTCACGATCGCTCGCCTTGCGCGCGGATGGACGCGAACCCGCTTCTTACCCTTGGCGTGTTCAATTCTTTGATACGAAAGGTTGGGAGATTGATTGGTTCATGGAACAAGTTCTTGAGCCAATCAGTGACAGCAAGGAAAAAAACAATTTTACCCCTTGAGAGTCGAAAACCCGTTCCTATATTTAAGGTGTAACAAAGAAAGGATGAAAAAATGCTTCACGAAAAAGCAGTAAAGAAAGTCGAAAAAGCCCTTGGTGTTAAAGTTGAGAAAATGGGTAACCGATACGGCTGTATCTATAATGGACACGTTATTTCTTGGGTTTCAAGTTCGTCGAGGGATGAGCCTCACCAACTTGAAGCCAGCAATTGGCATGTGCGGCGGGAAGACGACCATTCGGACAGCATGGTTGACTACTTTGCGGGCTATCACTTGGCTAACGTGACACAACTCATCCGCTCGGTTAAGAAGCCCGAGGCGAAATTTCCCGTCGGCTCTCTTGTCCGAGGCAAAAACAATAAAAGAGCAACCCGACAAGGTTATGCCGGTCGGTTGGCGATTGTGACCGAAGCCGGCGATTATATGAATCTCAAGTGGACCGATAGCAACGAAGACCGCTACCGCGTCACTTACCCCGAACGCGATTTTGAAAAAGCGTAAAAAAAATCACTTTAACCCTTGAAAGTTGCGAAACCGTTCTTATATTTAAGGTGTAAGAGAGACAACAAAGGAAAAGAAAATGACGAAAGCACAAGCGGTTCAATACTTCAAAGCCTGGATTCTCCCCACCATCATCCAAACGCAAGAGCAGGATGGTAAAAAGGATTCCGGCGCTCGCTCTCAAGAGTGGCATTGGTTCACAGATAGCCTTTGCAAAGAGGGAACCATCACACAGTCACAGTACATGAGATGGCACACGCCCCGTTGCTGCTAAAAAAAAACACTTTTCCCCTTGAAAGAGGGGAATTCGTTCCTATATTCAAGTTGTAGAGAAAACAACAAAGGAAAATGAAATGACCCGAAAAGATTTTCAACTTATCGCTGATGTCGTCTCCTCGACGCTCGCCACGGTAGAGCCCGAAGCGCGTCAGTGCCTCGCGCTTGACTTCGCGGCGGCGCTTGCCGACACCAACCCCCGCTTTGACCAATCCCGTTTTGTCAAGGCTTGCCTCGTCAATGAGCGAACCGACCAAGTTGCTTGGTAAGGAACAAAAAATGAACGATCTTTATTTTTACGCTGCGAAAGTTTTTGTTGACCCCAACGCCGACGACACCGACAAGGCATTGATTGCCAATTTGCTGGTTGCCGTCGATGAGGGCGAAGCAACTTACAAAATGAAAGAGGGCGAGCCCTTCTTTTCCATCATTCAGGGCGACTCGGAGCCGATTGGCTGCGAAAAGACCTGCACCCGAAACCGCGACTGCACGCCGGATTGCCCTGGCGCATGGTTCTAAAAAAGAGGAGCTTGATTTGAAAATTCCCCTTATAGGGCTTAACCGGACTTAGCCCACCGGTTGTTGCAGGAAGCCGGACGGACGCCGAGCCGTTGGATTAAGAACCCCTGATAGGTGAGAGCCTTGAAGGGGGTTTTTTTTTGTTCACCATACTTAATGTATGGACGAAAGCGCGCCCGTACACGTCGGCGATTTAGTTAGATGTTTCAACTGGCAATACTACGGCGATATTGCACTTGTCTTAGAAGTGGTTAACCAATCGTGTTTGGTCTATGTCTTCGCCGATAAAAGAAAAAAAACACTTCATAAAAGCCTCCTCAGTTTGCTCAAGCGATGTCCTCGTGACGAGGTTTAGCGATGAAAGTGGGAGATCTGATAAGAGGAAAACAAGAAGCTCAAGCCCTTATCTCTTGGACGCCTAACGAACTCGGCATCATCACAAATATCAAGCTACGCGGCACATCCAAAGATGTCACGGTTTCTTTTCAAGACGGCGAGACGATTCTTTTAGAGATGAGCGCCTTGAGGTCTTTGTTTGAGGTCATAAGCGAAGCACCATAAAAAAGTTATTTTTTTTCATTGAAGCCCTTGAAAGTCGAAAAACCGTTCTTATATTTAAGATGTGACAAAGAACAGGAGTTCAAAATGAAAAAGTTTCGTACACCAGTCACCTGGTCGGTCAGCACCTACATTGAAGTTGAAGCAGAAGATATTGATGAAGCGATCCACGCAGCGCATATTAAGTGTTTCGTTCACGCCGCTGCCCTCGATTTGATCCGCCGTGCCCGCTACGTGGACCAGAGCTTTGAAGTGGACTATGACGGCGTTTATGAAGTGCCGGACGGAGAAAACGAGTGGAACCAGGCAACCGCGTAAAGCTCACAGGAAAGACAAAGCACGGAAAAAACCGTGTTCGTGAGCAAGGCGGCGCTTGGGTCGTGGTCAAGGTCAATTCAGGATTGATTTTCGCCGACGATAGAAAAAAAGAATTCGCCTTGTTGAGAAAAGAAGGCAACCCCGCCGAACATTGGCGTTGGGTTGCCCTAAAAGACGATAAAAACTTTTTCATGGAAACCCTTGAAACCTAAAAATCCGTTCTTATATTTAAGATGCAAGAGAAACGATAAAGGATAAGGAAAAAAAGATGCCCGACACGAAATACAACGGATGGACCAACCGAGAAACTTGGAACGTCACCTTGTGGCTTTTCAATGACCAACCCCGGTACAACTGGATGGTCGCACAATTCCCCGCCGGTTGCTCCGGTGCCGAATCCGCCGAGGCTTTTTGTCGGAGCATTTTCGGGAAAAAGACACCCGACAAGTACCTTTTGGATAACGTCAATTGGCAAGAGGTCGCCGAGGCAATCAACGAGCAATAAAAAAGTCCGAGGACACAAAAAAAATAACTTTACCCCTT
>Ga0080013_1001147_pt1 | contig 35945 bp, 46 predicted proteins | sample ETNvirenome_6_85_FD_69236 | JGI IMG/M metagenome (GOLD analysis project Ga0080013, IMG submission 69236) | Marine viral communities from the Pacific Ocean - ETNP_6_85 (SPADES assembly) (version 2) | ecosystem: Environmental > Aquatic > Marine > Oceanic | place: Pacific Ocean | collected 2013-06-19
CCATCCGTAAAATTGTCGAGGCTAGGAGAGGCCAAAAATTCTTTGACCTCTCCCGTCTCGTTATTCTTGTAATCAAGCAGTGGCATACGCTTGCAGCCAGCACTTCGTTCCGTTCACTTGAACCAGAATGCCAAAGGCATCGCTGTTGCTTCCCACATCTTCAGTGGTGATGTTGAATGAACCGTTTTCGGTTGATCCTCCGGTTCCAGTGCTGGCGTTGGTGAACTTCAGAAACGGTGTTGCGCTGTTTGCCGTTGACTCGTCTCCGTTGTTGGCAACAAGCTCGATTGCACGCTCGTTACTGTTGCCGCCATCAGTTTTGTACTGACGGCCTTCCATTGCTTTACCAATTATTTTGTTAGACATATTATAATCCTCCGTTTGCGTCGATCTCGACCATTTCAGCCATTAGTTCATCGCGGCTTGGGCCTTCCACAATTTCCTCCTCAACGATTTCCTCCTCCGGATAAGCCGGCTGTCCGTTGACGGTTTCCATTGCAATGTTGGCCATATCGCCGTCCATTCCTTCAACAGTTCCCTCAATAGTAAAGGAGACTGCATCACCTTCAGACGGTGAAACCATTTCACCGTCCTCGCTGGCCATCGTAATCGAGGCCATTGGTATTGATACTGTAGGCATATTATTAAATAAGCTGGGAGGGGGATTAACCCCTCCCAGCGGTTAATCTTAGCTGTAGTTCGTGCCACTATAGACTTGAGCCAAGAACTTCGGCTGCAAAATTGCTTGGCCGTAATAAGTCTTGAAGCCGATAGTGGTGAGCTGTGCCAACGGATCCGTCTTGTCCGGCCCTTGAGCAATCTGCATCTTCGGCCCGTAAGGGGATTGTGATGCCAGATCAACAACGCCATAAGCCTGATCACCAAACACAAAAGTGCTGTAGGTGTTGCCGGCGGCACTGTAAGTCACGCGAGCCGTGGCGTTGCCGGCGGCTGTCCGATAGGAGTTAGTGGACTCGATGCACCGGATCCCGGCGTACTTGCCAACCTCACCCTTAAAGATCGCATCCGGATCACCGTAGTGACGCGAGCTGATCCAATCGGAATCATTCTGGAGATCACGCAACACGCGAGGATCTGCGACTGCCGTGTAGTAGCCGCTCGTAGTCGGTGCGTTGTTAACCTTCAGAGCCGTAGCTGTGTCCAGTAATTCCAGACCACTCATCACTTGAGCAGAAGTGGGGGCTACCGTGAAATAAGCAGCAGAACCAGCGTATCGGCTGATCTTGTTGGTCGTGATCGTCGTGCCGCCAGTGATAGAAGTATCATCACCGAGGGTGTAGCCGATTTTACTGTCCAACTGGAGAGCTGCATCTTGACCGTTTACGGTTGTAGCTTGCTCTAGGTGGTTGAAGAGCTCTTGCGCGGTCAACAGATCAGAAATTCCGATCACTTGTCCTACCTGAGCGAGACTTACGTCTACATACTCAAGAGTCATCTCCTTGTAAGCACCCTTGGCCCAAGCTGTGCCGCCCGTGTGGCCATCGCCTTCAGTGAGCGACTTAATGTTGCTCGTCTCCGGCTCCACATAACGGAAAAACCTAACCGAGTTTTTCCCCGCCTTTTCTGGTAACGCTTGCCGCTTGGCAAACTGATCCAGAACTAGATTCTGCGTAATTTGCTTCAGCAGTTCTTTGCTAAAGTACGCTTGTAGTGAGTTGGTAATCCCAGTTGAACTGGTATCCGTAATTCCCGCCATAATAGTTTAGTCCTTATTTATTTAATTATTGAGCACCAAGCCCCGTTGGTCAGCGTCCTTCACCATTTTAAGCAGTTCATTACGCTGCCGGTCTGATGATAGGTCATCGAAAGATTCTAATCTTCCGGAGCTGTCAACGGTGCTCCCGTTCAGTTGTGTTTTCTCGTTCAACTCGCTCAGCTCCTTCTGGAGCTTGGAGTTTTCCGTTTCCAATTCGTCCACTCGGCTTGCCTTAATAAATGCCTTTGCAGCTTCCACTGCATCACTGATGCCTTCCGGGTAGGTTGCCAAAATCTTCTTTCTATCCAGCAGTTCAGAAACATATTTGTAGAGCTTGGAGTCTTGATCTTTCAGATCCGGATTATCCTTCACGTTCTGGCTCAAGTTAGCCTCCCATTGCTCCATCACTGTCCTCTGCGCTGTGAGGACTTTCTGCTGCTCGATAGTCTCCCGTGCTGTCTGAGCCTTCGCGATAGCTGCATCAGCAAGATCCGTTTCACCTTCATCCCGGTATTCTTGAGCTATCTGCTCGTAATCTTCCGGAGTGAATTGTGCCGCATCTGTCTGCTGCTTGATCTTGCTAAACGCATCGGTTTTCTGGGCTTCAAATTCGGCTTTCTGTTTTACCAGTTCCTCCTTTTCTGCCTTAACCTTTTCCTTTTCTGCGTTTACATCGTTCCAACTTTTATTGGCTCGATCTTGGCTCTTCTTTGCTCGGTTATACTTCGACTTTGGTTTTTCCTCGGTAGACTCCTCGGCATCCTTTACGGGCTCCTTAGTGTCCTCCTTGGGTTTGTCCTTAATCGTATCAATCTGCTGTACGGGCTCCTCTGCTGCGTTGTCAGAGGTTGTGGTGCTCGCAGTATCAGTTGCGGGGGCTTCACCGTCTAGGACGGCCATCTGCCCAAGTAGCTCTTCGCGACTGATTTCCACCTCGCCAGCTCTTACTGTTCCGGTTTCAGACATAAATTAACTTCTGTTGGAGCTCGTCATCCACTCCAAATCATCCGTTGCTCCGTTGACTTCCGGAACCTTTTCCGGTTGTCGAACCATAAGCCCGTCGATTGAAGCGAGTGCTCCCTTAAACCCAGCGGCCCAACCGGCATCATAAGCCAGATTGCTTCCGCTGGATGAGATTAGTTTCTCCAACTGGTGTAAGTGCAAACTCAAAAGAGAACTATTTAATTTCCGGCCCGTTGTTGAGCTGAAGAAAATGCGGAGTGCTTCCGTATCTGCATCAGACCATTCCGGCGGGTTGGGGTATCCGTTGCTCCGATTGAACGCTCGGAGCGTTCGCCATTTCTGTAGGAATCGCCTCACCATTTGATTCTATTGCTTGCTCGTTAGCTGCTTGGGCTGCTTGCTCAAAGAAGGCATTTAGATCCTTCTCGATTGCGCTGCCGGCTTTCGGATCCTTCTCCTTTAGCTGCGTAACGTGTTGGGCCAAATGCTGCTGGAGCATTTGCCCCTCTAACGGCTGGGGAGCTGCTCCTTCACCGGCTCGCATCTCGATGTATTTCATCACCGTCTCGATGTGAACCAAGTCATCGTCTGCCGGCTTTACAACAGCTGGGAAGCCCAGCCTTAAAATTGTGATCTCATCAGCTTGATCCTCTGCTTGGTTTGAGGATGCTATGTCCGGCTCTTGGAAGAGTCGCTTGACCAGAGTGGCATCATCAGCCTCCAGCACACTCTTGCGGAGCTGTGCTTGATTGATGAAGGCATCTCCGTTGAACATCTCCAGCCTCATCGCGGCCTTCTGGAATAGGTACTGCTTGTTTACACCATCAGCGGATCCCGTTGGCATAATTGAGTAGTCTTGGCCAAGAGCCGCTTGAGGGACTTGCTGGGCTGTGTCCAGATACCAGTAATTTAGATCCGTCTTGTCGTACTGCTGCAACAGGCTCCAGCTCATCCGGTACAGTTTGCCCAGCCCGATCCGAAAGATCCTCATACGCAGATCTGTGCTCTGCTCGTATAGGCTGCTGACTGCTTGCACCTCTGTTGCCGTTCTGCGTTCCGGGTAGGCAAGCGTCTGGTTTAGACCAAAGTCCGGCGTGCTGATCCTCTGCTGGGCTATCTCCCGCATCAGATTCATCTGGGTATCGAAACTGATGGGGGGAGCTTGCTGGGGAACCGGCTGAATGTCGTAGGGTAAAATCTGCCCCGGCGTGATCCTCAAGTTGCCGGCATTTGGGATCTCTCTGGCTGTACGGTAGAGCGGACGATTGTACATCGTCATACAGTCGTTTTTGGAGTTAAGCAGCTTGCACAGCTCACTCTCAAATACTGCAACTTGCTCCACCACTCCCCGGCTGCTGTAATAACCCGGATCTTTAACCTCGTAAGGGAAGGCTACAAAGGGGGGCTTGCCGTGATTGTAGGGGATTTTCATTACCGGCCTGAGATCCAGATCCGGCTGAGTTGGGCTAAAGGTGCAGATCCGCCACTCGCCACTCTCGGAGCATCTGTAGTAAACCTCCCAAACTATGATCTTCCCCTTACTGTCAAAGGTGAGCCCTTCCCTCTCGTATTTAATCTCTCTGGTTCCCAGATCCCCGGTATCCTCGTCGAGTGTGCCAATGATCTGCTCCAGCACTTTCGGATCTTGGTTTAGCGTCTTGTTCCTCCGATACGCCTCCACTGAGTAGGTGCTGATCTGTGTGATTCGATCAGCGGATTCCAAATCTCTGGTGTAAGGGGGGACAACAAAGTGCTGAGGATCCACAGCGTAATAATCGAGCTGCTTCTTGTTGTGGTTCCAGATCACTTTGAGGATGCCGGTTCCACTAACCAGCGTGCCGTCAATCACACTGAGCACCTCAGTTTCCAGATTGCTCCGTTGTTTTACTCGGTGATCGAACCACTGAGCTGCCGCGCTGGTGAGCTCTGCAACTTGTGGGCCGCTTGGTATAAAGCTGGCAATTAGATCCGTTGCAAAGAGCTGCTGAAAGTAGTGGGGCTTTAGCTTCTCAATAATTGAGTCGCTGAGGGGGAAGTGTGCATCTGATGCAGTTGGCCACGGCTTACTTTTCCGGCGTAAACCGTGATGCCGCATCTCATAAAACATCCTCTGGCGAGTGTCCCAAAGGCTCCGATCTTCCAGATCTTGAAGTACGTCAGCACTTAACCGTTCTCTGTGCATTTTTATTGGCTGGGGCCATAGAAAAAGCCGCCTCCCCAGAAGGGAGACGGCTCCACAGATATGTTGCAACCGTTAAAAGGAACTATTTAAGCGGCCACAAAACCGGAGGCTGCACGGTTTTTTGGGGAGATGCAACAGTGATGATCAACTATCCGGTGAACCTTCTCTTTTAGGTCGAACAGTGTGCTGTTATTGGTGAGCCTATAGTCGAACCCTTCAAAGTCATCCAGTAGATTCTCAGAGCTGTGAGGATCTTCTAGGCCGGTTCTCCGGTCTACCCGAATCATTATGCCGCCGGCTCGCTTTACCAGCTCGGCTTCGTTGGGATACCTTACGTCTGTGATCACCAGCACCTCTCTGCCGGCCACTGTTTGCATCTTGGCCAGCATCTTATCCAGCCAATAGCTCTCCCCATTGTAGTGCCGGCGGAAGTCTGCCCCCCACCACTGGAGCATCGGCCTAAAGTGCTCCTTATGCTCCTCGATGTGATCCACCTCAACCCCAGTAACATCTGCAACCTCCTCCTTTATCTGATCTCCAAAGGCTGCCCGTAGGGGGTGGATCCCTTGCAGCTCTTTAATCAGTCTGTAAATCGTATCTTTGCCGCTCCGTTTCTTGCCGGAGATGCCGATGATCACTTATTCCCCCCTCTCTCAATCTCGTATTCCAGATCTATGATCACGTTGAGAGCGTCCGCTACAAATCTCTTTCCACGGGGGGAGCTCCTCACTGCATCACTAAACCCTTGGGGGTTTCCGTTGATCAGTGTCCGTGTGTTGTCCAGCTCTACTGGGGTCTTGCATCCAACGCTTGAGATGCTCGCGCTTAGAAGTCCGCCGATCAACAGCCTCCTTCTCCAAGTTAGTTTTTTCGACGTTTCTTGCATAACCAAAAGCTGCTTTAAGAATCTCCAATATGGTTCTAATTATCCCAATCATTCCAAGCTGATCCCCATCTGGTTCCGGATGTTATTCTCTCCCGAAAGTTCTGCCAAGCCCTCGCTGAATATATCCTCTAATGTGGCAGCTCTTGGGCCATCATCATATAAGTGCCGGCTGCTGTAGCTCACTGCCATCACCAGCGCGTCCGCTCTGTCCGGGCTACTGAATCCTCTGGCTCTGCACTCCGCTTTGCTCTCCAGATTTAGCTTGCCGGTTTTTGTCGTTGTCACTCTCCGGTTGGTCAACTGCGCTTGAAGGATCTCATCGTCCGGTATGATAATATCCGCCTTCTCGATTTGTCTGGCTGTCGTAAACCACATCTCTGCTGATCTGTTGGCAAACCGATCCGGTTCGTGTGCTCTACTGCCCAGATTGATCATATGCAGCGGCCAACCCATCTCTTCCAACTGCTGAGCCATCGGCAACCCCAAGCCACCGGCATCACAGAATATCTGTTGAGGCTTTAAGCCGGCTCTTTCAAACTCTAATGCAAAACGGCCACAAGCTGCCATAGTGTTCTTGTCGCGCCAGCTTAGTAACTTTGTGATCCGGTTGCCGTCTCGGATGCAAAGCACGTTCTCATCTGCCCCAGCCGCAAAGTCACAAGCTGCAACTATCTCACCTTTCTCTTTTCTGGGGGGATTCTCCAGACAGTGCATCAAGCTCTCCCACGGGATCACGGTGCTCTCACCGCTCTCCTCCATAAACTCAGCCCGTATCATCGAGGCAATCAACGGATGACTAGCCCCCCACTTGTCTATCTGTTGATCCACCCAGCCACCGGGGGAGCTGTCTATATGATCACAATCGTAAGCTGTGACAGTGTGCAGCTCCCAGTGGTCTTGCTCCTTGGAAAAGCATTTGTAGAACTGCCCTTTACAGCCACCGGGGGAGCTCATTACCAGCACTCTGTTGGGCTGGCATCTCTCCAAAGCCATAAAGATCTCATCCTTCACCGTCTTGGCTTCATCAATTATCATCAGCAGATTATCGGCGTGCCACCCCTCAAATCTACCCGGATCGTCTGTGCTGAACCCAATCACTCGGCTGCCGTTTGGGGTGCTCAGTTCTGTCTGGTTGATCTGGATCCCCAAGCCCCCAACCTTCCGCGCCAAGCTCCTTATCGTTGGCCACATCTGTTCCTTCACTTGTCGATACACTCCGCTGGTTGTCACGCAAACACTGTTGGGATAAATCAGAGCGTGCCACAGTGCTGCCGGCGCGGCACACATCGCTGTCTTACCGCTGCCGTTGGCTGCCTTTAAGGCTATCCTAGTCCCCGGCTTGCTAAGGCTCCCCAGCACAGCCTTCTGCCACTTGTAGAGCTTTAAGCCAAAAACCTTCTCCGCAAATACATCACAATCCGATTGGGATCGTTTCGGCCCCTTCGATGCTGATGTAGCAGTTTTTCCTTTCGACTGTGCCGCCTTCGATTGTTTTGTTGCTGAGCTCATAAATTTCCCTAGTCACATTCTTTTTATCACCGTTGCCGGCTACTACCGTCTGGGCTATCAAACAATCATCCAGCAGATACAACAGCAGCGTAGGCACACTAAAGGCATAAGCAAACGCTTGCCCAGCCAGTAGCTTGTCAGCCGGCATCTGCATCTCACCCTCATAATCATCCGCCAGCTTTTCCCAGTTGAATCTTCTCCACTTAACTTCCACCCCAAAAGCTACACCCCCCTCAAAACACAGCATCCCATCCAGCCGGCTCATCTGCACGTTGCTGTCCACATAACTGTAATAAACCCCCTCACTCACCTTCTGCCGGATGTAGGCCACTACAGCCTCAGTCTCCTTCTTCTTTGCTTGCTCCCGTGCGATCATCAATCTCTCTCCCACTCGTAGCCGTTCCAGATCTCTGAATCCGATAGATGACCCGTCTCTTTAGGTGGATCAGCTCGGAGCACAACCTCAGCCTTCTCTCGCGGAATAATTGAAAGCAATCCGTCAAACAGATCCCGCTTGAACTGTTCCCTATCCTCACAATGCCCCAACCTTACAGCAAAAGCCTCTGCATTCTCCCTCTTCTTGGCTCGGTACTTCTCCCTCGCTCTCTTCTTGGCTCGGCACTTTTTAAGCTCCTCCTCTTCTCCCGCAGCTTTAAGCTCCTTCAGCACCTCCCTTTCAATCCGCAATCTTTCCCCTCTCCTCCTCTCCGGCGGCCCCTTGGCCCCTAACTCCCTCAGCTCCGCCAGCCTCTCCTCAACAGCTTTCTGGTAATCTGGGTTAGCAGACTCCACCCACAACTGCATTTCTCTGTGGGGGGTCATCTCAAGATCCTCATCTTCTGCTTCAGCTTCCCAGCCAGCTCCGGGTTGCTGATCCTCTGTGACTCTATTGCTGACCTCAGTATCCCTTTATCCGGCTTTGGCTGGATCAACAGCTCAGTCGCCTTCTCAAGCCACCACTGCTCCCGGTCAAGATCATCATCCACCTTTCTCACATAGCCCTCCTTTGGGTAATCCTCATAATAATCATCCGGCATCTTCAGATACCAACTCGGCAAGACCTTCCCACCAAACAACTCACACAGTTTTCTTTCTAAGCTCAAAATGACAATCCACTACCTCCCCCAACCAATCCCCCAGAAAGTCCTCAATAGCATCATCCAGATGCTTGGGTATCTCCGGATCCACCACCAAACTAATATCCTCCTCATCAGCCTTCACCATCGCCTCAGCAATATATCCCCTTCCACCAAACTCAAACACGTTGACAAAGGTGTGCATCATCGTTACATTGTTATCCCTCATTACTCTTTCGCTGGACTGATCCCAGCCGTTTTGCACTGCCCACACACGAAGCTGAAGCAAGCCCCTCCATCGCTCTCCCAGCCTCCCTTTACCTCCGCCTCATCTGCGCTAATCCAGTCGCTACAGTTAATGCAGTAGAATGAGGAGGATGGGGGAACCTCTATGCGAGTGTTGAGTGAGGGGTGGGGGGCGGTTCTTGGCTCCCCCCCTTCTGTGGGGGTGGTGGGGTCACTTGGATCTGAGCTCAAAGGTGTACTTGGAAGTGTACTTTGCTCTTCAGATCCCTCTGGTTCCTCAGTTAAATCGATAAAAGCGTCTGCTTGAGACTCAGATGTGTCCAGACTGTTACGTTGTTGCTGCATCTCCAGCAGTTGCTCTGGTGAGATCGTTGAGCTGAAGCTCATCGTCTGCATCTCAACCTTCTTGCTGGTGCTGTAGTCTTTCGAGAACCGGCTCTGTAAGGTTTTCAAAGCTAGATGACCGTCTCCCCCAATGATTTGCTCGTTGATTGTAATATGGCAAAGGTTTGCATACTGACTTTCTGCGTGTGCAACGCAGTCAGAAAAGTCAGAGAAGGTTTTCTTCCACTCATAAAGCGTTTCCTTAGTTATTCCAGCACCAGCGGCAGCTCTCTCAATCGGTAATCCAGCAGCTACAAATCGCAACAACGACTCTACTGTTGCTGGTGTATAATCACTCGGCCTCCCCATCTTCACCTTCCCTCTGGCAATATCTCTGGCTAGAGTCATACAGCTCTTTGGTAGGTGAATCGTTTCGAGATGCTGAGCTCTCTGGATCCGCTCTGTCTCAGTCATATCAGCCACAGCGATTGCTGTAGTCTTTCCTCTTCTCTTTCTCTTAACTGCTTTCTTCTTAACTGCCATACTTCCCTCTCCTCTCTCCCCTCTGTTCCCCTTTGCTGAGCCGTGAAGCCCCCTCTAGCGTCTTTTTATCTCTCTCTAGTGTCATCACAGTGCTCACAGTATCCTAATGCCTTACAGACCCGCTTCTGACCTCGCTTTGGAGAATGCTGTTGCCAATGCCTCCCACTCTGCATCTGATCTCGGCCTTCTGCGTTCGACTCTGGGCCTTCTGACTGTGACCTTTGGCTTGGGATTCACGATGCCGGCTGCCTTCTGCTGAAGGATGCTGACGGCTTCACCTAGCTGTCTGTGCTCAGCCTTATGCTCTGGCCGGATCCGGTTCTGGCCAGAGACACAGTAGATCCCAGCCTCTTCCAGCTCCTTGATGCGATTGGTGAGTAGTTCGATCTGCCTCTCGTACTGCCAGATCTCCTTTGAGCTGAGCTCTACCACTCTGACCCCCTTCTGCGCTTCTAGTTCCATTATATTCTATTATATTAACTACTGTTACTACTGTTCTAATTAAAGGGGGGGTATTAGTATATTCTTTATTATATTATTATATTATATACTACTATACCCCCTCGGTTTCTTCGTAACTCCTTCACTGTTAGGTAATTACCGATCCAACTTTATATCTTTTTGTGGGGTAACCCTTAAAAGTGTTCCAACAGTACCGCTCAAAATCCACAGCTTGCCGCTTGTAGGCTGGCCTCGTTTCCACCGCTGCGTTGTACTGCTTGATGCTGTTGCAGATAGTGCTGTGACTTCGGTTTCCCAGCAGATTGCCGATAGCTTCGTGAGTCATTCCTTTACCCCAAAGTAGCTTGCAAACCACATACCTCGGCCAACAGATTCCGGACTTTCTGCTGCCTTTCTCGTTGAGGGCTATTGTTCCCTTTGGAAGACCCCAGAACGTCTCCGCTGCATCCAGTAGATGATTCGCTTCAAAGAGAGCTGGAGGGGGCTCTTCTGGGAAGTTGCTTAGAGCACCTTCCACAGTATCAGAACATCCCTCATCTGCCCCTTGATCTTCTGCTGGCTCCGAGTTACGCAGTGCCGCTTCCCGGCTTGCTCCATATCCTTCACCATATTCTCGATTATCCAGCTCTCGCTCGCCGTTATGCACGGTTCGCTGAACTGTATCGCGTTGGGGGGAGGTTCTTTTAGGATCTGCATTTGGTGGAGTTGTTTTCTGTTTCCTACTCTTCTTTTTCGCTGGCATCAGTTTCCTTGGTTACTCTGTGGTTAGTCTTGTCTTGCCAGATCCGGCAGAGCCCTTTGAAGATCCTCCAGCCGGCTTGCAGCTCATCACTCGTCCAAACCTTTTCGATAGGCTCAGCCGGCTCGTTGCTGTTGATCACCAAACTCATACACTGAGGTATTGGCTTGAAGCATTTCCGGTATGCCGCGAGCTGGTAGCTCCATTCCGGATAAAACTTTACTTTGTCCTTAATGTTCTGAGTCTTGTAGTCGATGATCGTTACCGGCCTCTTCTCGTTCAACAGAACACAGTGCAGATCCAGCGTTCCACCGTAGCCGTACTGTGCGTTTACCACAGTCTGCTCAGCCTCGTTCACTCGCTTCACTCGCCTCTGCTGCCAACGGATAAACGGCTCAACGTAGGGGAAGATCTCTGGATCCTTTAGGGAGTCGAATGTGCCGTTGTTCACATCCTCGATCGCTTTGTGGATCTTGGTTCCGAAATCCAGAATCTCACCTTGATCATCCTTTAGGTTCTGGTGGATCCGGTTCTGGTAGTCCCTAACCTCCTCACCCTCTCTCGGCGGATTGTTGAAGGAGTTGGCAATGCAATTATTCTCCTTCCACTTGGTGAGCTGAGGCTTATCTAGCTGCCCGATTATTGTAGTCACAGAAGGCACTAGGTTCTGCTTTCTGGCGTGCCTCAGCGTTGTGTTCTTCCCATCTGGCTGAGTGTGAACCGGACGGCCACTGATAGAATACCAGTGGCCGCCGGAGCTGCTCTTTTTCTTGGGGGGAGTTACGACTATCATAGTGCTTCAATAAGGAGCGTCTCCATCCTTTACTGCGCTAACAGCCCCCTCCACCGCTGCCTTTAGGGCTCGATCCTTCAGCCGGCTTCTGGCTGAATCACGATCCCAATCTCCGCTGGGCTCAACTACCGCATTACTCGGATTGATTGCGCTAATGTTGGCCCACATCCTTCCGATCTTATCCGGGTTGTGCTTGATCCGTAGGGTGGCTTGCTGGCCCAGTAGGAGGGCAGCAAGATCCAACGAGGTTCCCGGCTCTCCGAGATCAGCCGGCAGCTTGATCCCCCAGTTTTCAAGCTGATCTCTTAGCTTGGCGATCTGACCGTTCTGCCCCGGATTTGGCTTATAGAACGAGCACGGCACTTCCAGATGAGAGGTGAACGGTCGCCCGTCCTCCATCTTCGCCTCCAGCTCAAAGATGAGCCTTACTCTGGCTTTCGCTTTGTGGTTTGGATCCTTTGGCTGCACCAAGTAGCGGCCCAGCTTATCTGGAGTTACCCCCATCGCTTCACCAACGTCGATAACGTCAACGCAAACTGCGTTTATCATCCCCTCTGGGGCCAACTCGTATTCTTTTTTCTCTGGTTCTGTTACTATCATTTTATCTCCTTCTGTTTGTTTATTCAGCCAACAAGCTGAAATCTTTTAGTTTCTCCACTTCCACCAAATCGCTCCTTCTTAGGATATTCAGAAAGTCCTCAGCCGGCAGAGTGACAAGAAAACCGTGATTGTTCTTTGTGTGAGCCACTACCGGGATCTTCCCGGCTGGCTTATCGAACAGCACTTGGCTTATTGCCGTCCAGATATTGAGCTTCTCGACGTTTTTAACCTCCCAGTGGATACTGGGGAGCTCTGGGCAATTAACGTCAGCAGAGCCGTCTGGAGACTTCCCACTGAACTGCTGTGTACGGTATGCCTTTTTGAAACCAAACTCTCGGAGGAGATCCCTCCACATCCGCTCTCCCCTCTTGCCTTTGTCTCTGCTTAGTTTCCCCATTGCTCCAAAGATTTAACCGGGATCCGGATCAGTCCCTTACTGAGCTTTACGGCTTTAATGTCCCGCCGTTTGATTGCTCTCCTTATCGTATCTTCGTGGCAGCTATACCGCTCTGCCGCCTCTTGGATTGAAACGTGAGTTATCATCCGGTGAAGGCCAGAAGGAACACAATGATCACTGTGCCGGCTGCAAAAGCGTAGGCTGTCCAGTGGGAGGCTGTGCGCTGATGGTAGTCGTAGCTCATAGCTTGGCCCTTTCGATCAGCTCGACCAGCACGCCGGTCATTGAGGTTGCTCGCTTCTTTGCCAACCGTCTCAGCCGCTTTCTGGTGAACAACGGCAGCCGGAAGTGAACGGATTTCCTTACCTCATCAGCTTTCATTTCTTGGGGTGGCATACACCTTTGACACGCTTTTTAGGCTTGGGGTGGGATACACCCAGATCAAAAAAACTCAAACCTTCCTCGATTGAGATGCGAGTCACAGAAGAGATTGAGCGATCATCACGCTTGGCGATCTCCAAAAGTCGGTCTTTGGTTTCTTTTGAGACTTTAATTCCCAAGTGGATCATTATTTTGCAGTCGTGTTTTCGAGCGCGCCAAGAATGACTTGCTCATATCGCGCGAGAATATCTTTCATTTTTACTTCGTGCGCGTACTGCTCGCATTCTTTCTCCGCGCGGATTGCCCTCTCTTGCCAGTACAACTCGCCGCGGGCGTGCTTGTCCAATGCCTCGACCATTGCTCCGTATGAGTGCGTGCCTAGATGTGTCGGAACTAAACCCAAAAAACTCGGGCCTGCCGTGTAGACCTTGTACCCCCCGAGCGCGCCTCCGATTATCATCGCCAGCACGAGCGCAACGAGCCAAAGCAGAGTCTTAATTCTGCAATAACATTTGTCGACTTTTGCCGCGGTTTCGTCGCATTGACCGAAATGGGCGGATTCTTGCGCCGCCCTTAATTGTGTCCCCGATTTTTGTTCTTCCATTCTTGGATGTCTTTCGTTTGTTTTTTTCTCAACTCACCGATGAGATATTCAACCAACTCGGTCTTGGTCATATCGTTCTCTTTGGCGACTTGACTCAAGACAGCATCGTCGCGCTCCCATATCCAAGCGTTCAAATGTCGTTTGTCGGTGTTTCTGCTATTTGCCATTGTTGCTAACCATTGCCGGGGGAGAGGCTGCGAGCGTATGCCACCCTTGTCAAACAACTTTTTTATTATTTTTAATTATGTTAAAAGAATCCCTTTGATGAGGACAAACAAACAACTGGTTCACTTCCGATTCGACGCTGAGCTCAATGAGCTTTTGGAGGCTGCCAGCGGCTACCTTGGCACTACCAAGACGGATCTGGTGGAGAAGTGCATCCGGAAGAATCTCGATGAAGTGGTGGCTTCTGAGGAAAAACGGAATAAGGCAGCCGCCAAACTGTTCCGATCTGTGAGATCCAAATACAAAAAAACCCCCTCGACTTGAGGGGGCTGTGTCTGTTTTTCCGCCGGGATTTCCGCCGGAAAACCTATGGTTTAGCCGGAACGGAAAATCCTCCATTCAGCTTAGCCCAGCCGGCTGGACTCACTCCGGTAATCAGAAACTCCCTCTGATCCTCATCAAGAGACTTGAGCTGTAGGATGCAATCCTTCTCCCTCATCTGATGCAGCTCACTCCCCTTCACCTCAACGCTGTACGGCTCCCCAGTGAGTACGCACGGGCCGGTGAAGGTGTAGATGTGCTCCGGATCGTACACCTCAGTGTACCGGCAAGCTCTATCTAGGTAGCGTTTCATAGGCTCCAATCCCATTCAAATATCTCGCTAGATCCTTGCTGAATTGCTTCACCAAGCCGATCCAGTTGATCCCTAAAAGCGGGACTCTCAAGTTTGTTGCTTGTCTTTATCCACCAATCGCTATCAAGCCAGAAAACAAGCCGGCCAGAAAAAAAGACTTTATTCTCTGTTGATCCCGCAATGTTCTTAATGTCTTTTCGCCCTTTCAAGCTGTCGCAAACCTCCAACAGTGTGTTGTACTTGGCGACAGTTTCCCACTTACCCCACTGCATCGAGGTTCTGGTGTACCCCATCGGAGCTCTGTAACGCTTTAGCCCTCCGCTCCGCCTCTTCTTGTGAAGAAACTGTTTCACAGCTTCACCGTCCTTCCCACTCTCGGAAGATTCTGGGGGTTGGTTCTGTCTCGGATCCAGCTCTTCAGTGCCGCCTCAGCGGCCAGCAAAGACTCTGGCGAGACTCGGCTCCACCTCTTCAACGGCGATCTAGTGTCCTTTTCTGTGGCTATGCACAGAATGAACTCCTTAGTGGCTTTTTTGTTTAGGAGCATTGTGAATCCTCCTTCTCCTCAAAGGTGAAGCGGTTCAGATATTCCGCATCCACTACCGGCCAGCTAACCTTGAGATCCTCAAGGATTAGTCTGGCCTCCAGTGAGTCGTTGAGCATCTCCATCATCTGCTGGATTGCCACACAACGAGGATCCTCTTGGGGGTTGGCTCCGTATTCCGTAACCAACCGATTGCCCAGCTCCATCAGTATCAGCTTGAGGTTCATCTATGCCACCGCCTTTCTGATGTTATATTTAGGAGCTTCCAAGAGGCCAACGTAGTGCGCTCTAGCCACTTGCGGATCGTTGCCCAGCATCTCCGCTGCCATCCAGATGCTCTTGGTCTGCTGAGCGACTTGGCTACCGAAATACTTCCGGAGCTCGTAGGTCTTCTTGTTCCCGTCAAAACCCAGCTCTGTCAGCTTGGCGTTGAGCCTCCTCCAGACGTTCGCCTTACGCTCAGTCTTGGAGCCGGCGAGGATGTACTCCCCATCCGGGTTGTTGGCTTCAAATATAGCTCGGTCATCATCGTTCTGATAGGGGAGCTGTCTCGGCTCATCGGTCTTGGTGAGCCTCACATCAAAGCAGTTGACCAGCAGCCAGCTCTTCTTGGCCAGCGCGGCCTCGCTGTTCCTCAGTCCAAACTCAGCCGCCAGCTTGAAGGCTGTGTAAAGCTGGCTGTCACTGTGCCGGATGCTCTCAAAGTATTCCCAAGCCTTGGCATAACGGCCATCCGTTGCCGGGTGAAACCTTCTCGGCTTTGACTGAAGTGTTTTCACAGTGTGGAAATCGAAGCCTTCCGGAAGATCATAGTGGGGGAGCATATCCTTCTTAAAGATCCCCTTTGCTTGGTGCAGCGTCGAGTGAGCTGAATACTCACGATTCTTCTGCTCCTCCTCATCCCCTTGGCCTTTCCGCTTCCGGAGCCACTTCTCAGCTTGCAGCTTATTCAGAGCAGCAACCGAGTCATTCACTGTGAGCCCGTTCTCGCTGAGGTACGTCCTCATCATCGACTGATTACCGAGGATCGTCTTGTGCTTCACGTTGGCCAGCTCCTTGTAGATCACGAAGATCTGGGCAATCGTCATCACTGCCTTCTTCACCTTCTGGGTTATCTTGGTGGCTATGTCGAAGTTGCCGGCTGCTTCAGCTTCCAGCCAGATCTTGATCCGATCCACTGCTACCAGCTTGTCGGTTGTCTCCGGGCTGTGCTTCCGGGGATCTCCGTTGATCTTGCAACGGTACTGCCAGCGTCCACTGGGTAACTCTTTGAGCCGCTTTGCGATTACTTTTTTATTTGGTATCTTCATATCTGTGTTTCCTTTCTTATCGTTTGCTGTCAGTGAGAGCGAACAGCTCCTTGGTGCTGGCCCCATCGGATCCGAATCTCGGCATCACCATATTGTAGAGAAACTTTTGCCCCTTCTCTAACTCTCGGAGACGCTTGCTCATCGTCTCCATCTGAGAGATCTGGGCGGCAGTGTGATCTGCCACAACCTCCGGCACTGTCCGCTTGAACTGTGGCCGCTTTCCGTTCGCTGTTCCCAACGTGCTGAACTTAATGATCTGCCCTTTGCGAAGGCCAGTGACCTCCTTGGCAATCATAACCTTCACCGCTGCCTCGATGTTGCGGTAGGCTTCTGGCGAGATCTTTGAAAAGCTCGCCACATCTCCAACAGCGTTGCCGCTGTTTGCTGCATTCAATATGAACCTTCTGAGGTTCGTTTTATTTAGTAGGTTTCTGTTTAACATATCTGTGTTTTTTCAGCTCGGCCCTTATTGGCTCCGCTGGGAGTATTATTGTGTCTACTGTGGCTACAGTCAACATAATAAAGCAGATGCTTATCGCTCTGTTTCCTAATGTTTTTGATCTTTCTGAAAAAAAGTTGAAGAAAGTACACCCTATTTTCCTCTAATTTCAAAAGTACACTTTGGAGTACACTTTTGCGCTCAGATCTCAGCATATCTGAGCATACCTCAGCATAAGGTGAAGGGAGGGAGGCGACTGCCTTAATTTGATTTAAGGCTAGGAAACAAAGGGGGAATCCGTTAAAACGCTTTTGTTTTTGCGGTTTGCCCCGGTAGCTCAACTGGATAGAGCGTCTGCCTTCTAAGCAGTTTTCAGCAGTCATCTGGGCCAATGTTTACTGGCCCTAAAAACGAAAGTACACTTCTAAGTACACTCTGGAGATCTTTTTAAGATATCCCAACGATCACGCCACTCGTCCCAGTATCGTCTTGGCCTCTTACCGGATCTTCCGTTTGGATAGAATACCATCGTCGTGATCCCATCAATCTCCTCTGCCGGGATTATGTAAAAGCTGGGGGTTGGCTTGTCTAGGTAAACGATCAGCGCATCAGCATTGGATGAGCTCACCCCCCTCGCTGTAACGTCTTGGCCGGCTACCTCTCTTGCTGTCCAGCGTGCCTTGACTTGAATGCGCTGAGGGTGGCCTTCCCAGACTCCAATCAGATCAACCGGAGATCTATCGCTGAAGGGGAAGAAAACATCAAAACCAAACTCCACCAACCTCGCCGCTACAAGAAGCTCAGCAGAGCGGCCTACCTTGAACCTACCTTCGCCGTCTCTTGTCGAGCTTGCTGAGGGTTCCGTAGATGTAGGCTTTTTTTCGTTCACCCTTCAGCCCCTTCTTCTTCGCTGAGCTGGTTAGCTTTCTGTGAACCTTCTTAGGCATTACTCTCCTTGCAGCTTCCCAGTGAACTCCTCGACCTCACCATCCTCCGGATTGATCAGAGTGATGTTGTCGTAGAACTTATTGAAAGCCGGATCCGCTCGGCTGTGGATCAGCGTGTGGATAGCTTCGCTCCGGATTACATCAGCCGGTGCTCCAATCTCCTTCTCAAATCCTCTGGCGATCTGGTCGTAGATGCTGATCATCTGCTGATCCTCTGAAGGGTAAGGGTAGAGCTTCATTGTCTCAGCCTCCAACTCGGCAAAGGCATTCTCTCCCTCAACCTCCTCCACTGCTTTGGCTACCCTCTCCTTCTTCTCCTCTTTGCGAACTTTGGGGAGGGGCTCGTTGAGCTCTGGGATATTCTCCAAACGGATAGGTGCAAACTGTTCGCGGATCTTCTTCCGCTTGGCATCGTCCTCCACCCTCTGAGCCTTCACCTCTTTGGCGACTCTCTCCTTATGCCCCTCCATCTCTGAGGGGAGGGGGCTCGGTTTTTTGCTGAACTTCTCGATCTTGTTGAAACGATCCTCGATCTGCTTGAGTAGATCCTTGGCTTCCCCTAGCTCAGCCTCCAGCTCCGCTTGGCGAGGTTCAACCGGCTGACTGTAGTCTCGGCTCTCTGTGAGCTTGCTGAGGAGCCTTTCGAGGATGCCGGGACTCTCCGGTGCTACATCCCAATCAAATGCCTCAGCCGGCGGCTCAGAGCCAACTGGGCCGAGTCTGAACTTAGGCTCTCCAGCTACTTGAGGCTTGGGGTCTGCTGTGCTCTTTCGGCCCTTCCGGGCCATCTCCATCAATCGCTGTCCGCCTTTCGTTCTAGCCATCTAAATTCCTTTCTCCTTTAGTAGATTCAACAGCCGCCGGCTGTCCTCCTTCTCTCGATCACTGAGCTTCACTCTCGGCATTATCGGAGTAGCCGGCAATGACGCTGCTGGCTGTGCTGGGGCTGCTGCCCTCCCTTTGCCGCCTCCCGGTGGCATAAAGTAACTGAAACCTTCCTCTGCTAACGCTTTTACCTCTGGGGTTATGTCAACGTAGTTGGCTTCTGGGCTCTTTAGCTCCTCCTTCTGGGTTCTCAATTCTTTCAGCTCGTTATTTCCCGAAAGGATTTCTCTATTCAAATAACGAATGTCGTTGTCTAAATTTTGCCACTCCTCCAAAGTGCGCTCAGATTCTGAAGATCTTTCCTTTTGAACGCTTTCCAGCATATCAGTTCTTTGCCTAAGCTCATCCTCGATCTGTTTAATTGACTGATCAAGTTGCTTGCTCTTCTTGCCCCCAGCGTCCTCACCCAACCTCGTCCTCCCTACAGCTCCCTTCTTCTTGACGATCTTCTTCGCTTGAGTGGGGAGAACTTTATCGTAGAGAGTGGTAGCCCACTCGCCTCCGATTGCTAGATCGTCGCCTTCCAGCCAGTAGGTTCTTTGTTTGCCTTCTCCCTTAGCGTTGTCCTCCACGTTCGGCTCTTTGCTCAAAAGCCTAGAAGCCATTTCTTTGCCGATAAACTTTTCGATCTCCTCCTCTGATTTGATTTGTTCGTCTACAACAAAGCGATCCTCTTTGTCTGTTACTGTAAGCTCTGCTGTCCCGTCATCCTTCTTGAAGTATCTAATAGTGTTGACTTGCTTCTGCAAATTATACCGCTCAGCCGTATCCTTCCCGGTGATCCAGCCCAGCCGGTCAAAGCCGTTATCTGATGCCCAGCGGATCATCCGCTTCAACGCCAGAGCACCGTAACGGTTATCCCCCTTAAACGGCATATCTGGGGCTCCGCCTGGGCTGTGGGGGTATTTCTCTTCTAGTTCTGCAATGCGAGCGGCATATAGTCTTGAAATTGATTCGAGCTCTGGAGTAAGTTCTGCCCTACGATCAACCGCAAGTATCTCTCCGGCGTTAAGTGACGAGAATTCGTTTTCAAACATTTTCCTCAAATCGCTCTTTGCCTTGTCCGGGCTCCTCCATTTTCTTATGCCGTATTTACGCTTGTCGGAATCCGGAAGTTTTGAGAACTCCGAAAACTCCCAGTTGTAAACACCTTCTCCGTCTTGATCGAAAAGAGAATAGGAACCGTCCTCGTTTTTCTTCGCCTCGTAAAAAGCTGACCTCTGGCTCACAAATTGCTTTTTGTCCCGCTCCTCCCTCAGCCTCGAAATCTCCTCTTGCACCTTGGCCGGCCTCTCTTTCTTCCAGCCTCTACTTCTGCCTTCGTTGCTCCAATCGCTTTGCAGTTCCTCGATGAAGAGCATCTTCTTCCCGTCTGCATCCACTCTCTCAGTGAATCGGATGTGGGCTAATATATTCGACTCTGGGAATCGGTGGCCACTGGGGAGATCAAAAGTTTCGTGAGTCTTGCCCTCCGGCAGTGTCAGCACCAGCTCGCCGTAGCTTTGTTGTGCCGTCTCATCGCCGGGGAGCATTACCCAATCTGATTCTCCGGGTTTGAAGAGTGTTGGGCCTTCTGCTCCTATTCCGGCAAGTCTTTCCGCACTGTGCCGGGAAATCATATCTTTCTCTATTGCAATACTGGCCTCTCTTAGTGATCCCACAGTAGCCTTAAAAACTGGGCCGTCATCGTTTAGCGACTTAATCCGCACAATCTCTCTACCGGGAGCGTCAAAATCCTTGCGAACTGAGTAGGGAATTTTGTTGCCAAGGTTATCCCTCGCCTTAGCCACATATAACTCTCCGGGGTTTTCTGAAACTAGCCTTTGACTGAAACGAAAATCACCAGCTTGATTAGGAGAGTCTGAATAAGCCCGATCTTCAAACCCCATAGAAACATCGTAATCTTCCGATCCTCCCCCACTCCGATAAACCTCCTCCACCTTTACGCCTTTGTTCTGGAGGAACTCCATCAGCTCAGCCTTTGAGACTTTGCCGGCTGCTACCTCTTCTCCTCTGGTTAGTGCCTTTTCCCATAAGCCTATTGATTCTTTCCTTTCAGCTAAAGCCTCTTTATCTGGCCAATTTCCCGGCCTTGAATTTTCTAGTATACGGATTTCCTCTTTAGCTAACTTTACTGTTTTCTCCCCCTCCTCCTTCCGGCCTTCCAGCCAATCGACTACACCGCTCCACTCGTATTCTGCTTTGGGGATTCCCTTGGTGGCCAGCGATACCGCTTGATCCACTGACATAGTTTTCTGTTGGCTGGCTTCTACGGCTCGCTCTGCTTTGCTGTAGAAGGTGGGAGCCGGCATAAAGCGTCCAACGCTCGTTGCCCCAGAAATATCATCCCCACGATAAAACCGCCTAATCAGCCCAATGACTCGCTTGGGATCTGTTCCGGGCTCTGGCTGTAAACTTTGGCCAATAGGACGATCCGGCTGATAGTCTGGACGGCTGCTGTCTCTCAAGTCGAAATGAACCTCTGAGCCCCTATCTTCTACAATCTGCTTGATAACGCTAAGCTGTGAAGCTGTAGGCTCTTTTCCTAACTCGATCAGCCCAGATCTTGCGTCTATCCTAACAGCCCCAAGATCAACGAAGGGGGTCATCTCAGTGCCTATCTGGGAAATCTCTCTGTGATCAGAATACCTCTGGCCCTTTATGTCTCTCTCGTCTGCTCCTTCGTGCCTACCAGAGAAGTCCAACATCTCCCCGTCTGGAAGAACATAGCCGGCTTCTAGCGGATCCTTAGTCGTGCCAAAGGTTTCTTTAGCTTTGTTGAAAGTTCCCTCTGAGGGAGCCGGCATCAGATTCTTCCGCTGCCCTTCGTGGAATGCTGCCCCGCTCTTCATCGGAATAGCTTTGCCCAGTGCGTAGCTGAAAGACTTTCCAAAGTTCTCATCTAGCACCCGATCCAGCCGGTAGCTACGTATGAGGCTCTCCAGCCCTCTGTAGGCTCTTTTCTTCTGCTTGCCGGTCTTGGGGTCTATCGCTCTCCGCGCTGCTGTGACCGGATTAAAATTGCCGTCAGCCTCTTTGTTTCTGTTAATATCAAAGAAGTCATTCAGCACGTTCCGCTTCTGCTCAGCCTTCTGTGCGTCCGGATCCAATCCCTCAGCTCCCTTCCGGCCGTGCTTGTGGTTGTCTAAATAGTTGAAGAGATCCGCCTCAAACGCTCTCACATCTTTATCCCACAAGGCGAGCTTGTGGCCTCCTTTGTGCAGAGCCTTCTTAGTCGGATCTCCCCAAGCCGAAATCTTCCGGTGATACGCTCCCAGATCCAGAGAGGTGAAATAAAAGTTCTGTGCCTTGCTGATGTGGAAGCCAAGCGGCACAGCCGTCCGGTGGGTTGAGCTGAGGCTGCTGCTGTACGTCTTACCTTTGCCTAGAGCTGCATTGTAAAGGAACTGAATGGGAGCACCGGGATCGCTCCTCATTAGCTCAGCAGTCTCCCGTATGATCTGCTTCTGGTTGGGGGTGATGATCTCGTTAGAGATTCGATCAATCGCATCCAGTTGGTGAGGGGAAGGTATCCCTTCAAAGGATCCGTTCTCGTTCAGCGACATACCCGTGCCGTCATCTGCTTCAGAAAGAGCCTCTCTGATCAGCTCGCTTCTGTTCTCTTGCAGCTTTTTAATCTCTCCCTCGGTTAGTAGCGTTACTCTACCGTCTGGATCATAATACACTCCACCGTCTTTGTTCTTCTTCAGCATATCGGAGGAGCTGAAGTGATCCCTTAAAAAATCGTTTTCCTTCTTGCTGAGATGATACTCCACTTGAGCTCTGCCAGCTTTGCCGGTTCCTCCTATGCTGAACCCGGACGGCTCCAGATCGCCCATCATTCTCGTCCGATACTGCATCCCCTCCCAAGCTCGGAGATACTGCCGTAGCGCAGCGTTGAGCTCTCGGCTGTTGGTGATGCCTTGGCCTTTCTGCATAAAAATGTCAGACGGCTGCCCACTTGGCTTGAAGTCGATCCCAACAGTCTCCAACGCCTTTCGCATCCCCCTCAGCGTCTTGCTGTGCTCGCTGAGCAGCATATAATCAATAAACCGCTGGTGAAGAGATCTGTCGCCTTGGGCTATCTGTCTGGGGTTGGCGTTGCTCATCAGATAGCGGAAGCTCTCAGCTTCAACCTCCTCCATCATATAGTTGAGCTTTTTCTGGTCTGCTTCTGCCGGAGTTAGTTTTTTACCGTCCTCGCCAAGTTCAAATTGTTTCTGGAAAGCTGCCCGTTCTTCTGGGGCCATCTTGCTCGTATATTGATCGTAAAATCCACCGATCAGATCCTTCTCCTTAAAGAGCCCCTCCGTAACCGTCTTGTCTCCCAGCTTCTTGCCAAAAAGAATTGATTGGATCTGTTCCAGATGCGGCTTCAAGACCGCAACCTCTTGCTTGCCGTCTGGAGTCTTTTGTATCTCTGTCTCACCGGCAAACCTCTTCAGAGCGTGCCAAGCTTCGTGATAAAGACTGTTTGGCCCCCTATAGCCGGCGTTGATCTCAATGCTCGGTCTAGTCTTGTTTTTGGTTACAACAACGCCGCGCTGAACCCCGTGGGCCTTTGTGAAATCTGTGGGGGAAAGAATCTTGAAATCTATATTGCCGCCGCCTCTGGTTGCTCCGTTGACCATTCGCAACGTAGTGATCACGCTCCCCATCTCTTCCAGTGTGGGGGCATACTCCTTAATGTTTTTAAGCTGCTCCGGGGTGAGCTGTTTCTGGAACTCGCTCCACTCGTTTTGTAGCTGCTCCTTTAGCCTCGGCCCTTTGGTTAGGAACCTAGCCGCACCGCCGGCTGCCGCTCCCCCCATCATCCCGCTCCCGCCAGATGCTCCAACAGTGTAAGGATCTCCAGAGGGTAGAGCTAAAACTCCCCCAAAGGTTCCCCCAACTGCTGCCGCCTTACCTACATCACCGGCTACGTTGATAGCCGGATCCAGCCAGCTCAGCTTGTTGAGCGTCTCCGCAACCCCCTCATCCTTAGCCACTCGGCTGGCAGACTTCAGCAGACCCTCAACGCCTTCCGGTTTGGCTATCACCTCACCGATAGCTTCGACTGCTGTGCCGGCTTTCTGAAGCATCTCGCCGGCTGTGGGAACCACTTTAACCTTTTGCTCGGCTAGTCCTCCCAAAGCTCCACCCAGTACGGTAAGGCTATCATCACCGGAAGCTACCCCTAACGCAGCACCCACAGCGGCAGACTTCTCTGGGCTCGTTGTTGCCCACTCACCAAACTGTTTAACCTTCCCCCCAGCCCACTGTGTTGCTTTGCCGGCTTTCTCTGTTGCTTTACCGGCCAACGCTGAGGGGCTGGCAGCCTTACGGGCGAACTTCGTAGAGAGTGCAGCCCCGGCTTCTGCTGGGCCTCCGGCATAGCTCGCCAGAGTCGCCACATCGGAGTTTACAAACGCCTTGGCGGCTTCATCTGCCTTCTCCCCGAAAAGCTCTCCTAGCACCGTTTTCTCGCCTCTACGGGCCAGCTCTGTGGTTCGCATTAGGTAGCGGCCTCTTCTCCACCTATCCCGCCGCCGCTTGTTGATCCACTTTGGAAATTGTTTGTAATATGTTTCCCTCTGCTTCGACGGGAGCACATCGTTGATATACTTCGCTGAAGTGTAGAAATCTCGGCCTTCGCCTTCCGCATAGCGCAAGCCTCTCCGTTTAAAGTCTCGCTGTAGATCCTTCTTTGGGCTGTCGAAATTGTTTGTTGTCTCCTCAAGGCGGTCAAGATCCTCCTCGATGCGCTTTTTAACATAGAGAGTTGACCAGCTTTTCCGCCGTGCCTCCTTCTCCGCCTCCGTTGAGGTTTTCCAGCTCCGGGTTTTCATCTCCGGCTTCCAGTCCGGCTTGGATTGGCGGAGCTTCATATCCTCGATCTCATCCCGGTAAGCCCGGTCACGCTCCTCGCCAAACCAGTCGTTGATATAACGGCCAACTGTGCCGAGATCCCAAGTGGCTCTTGCTGCTCCCTCGGCTAAGGTGGCCCCCCTTTTAAGCATTCCTTTTGGGGTTAGGCTAAAAAGCAGCTCCGGATCCTCTACAGCCCCCCAGACTCCCTTGGCTAGATCCGATACCACCGCCTTACCGCCGTGCCAAGCCCCCTTGATCAGATCAATAGCATATTTTGGTTGCCTCGCTTTATAGTCCAGATACTTGTCCAGCTCGGCATCAGTCGGCTTGTAGGTCACATCCGACTCGATGCGCTGATAAAGCTCGTCATCGGTTTGAAGGATCTCTTCGCCGGTTGGGGTAAACTCGTAATCCCCAAGATCCAGATCTAAATCTACCTTGTTGGTGGAGGTTGTTGAAGGCGTTAGCCTTCGCTTTGTTTTAGAGGGAACCGGAACAAACTCAAACTCCATCTCCGGCTTTGACGGAACAGCCTCAAACTCTAAAGTATCGTTGGCCATTTTTGCCTATGGGGTTGCTATTGTTTTCTTTTTTGAGTTTAGTTTGTGGGTAGCCCAAGAGTCGCCAGATTTAATTAAAACCTCATCGCCGTCTTTTACATAGCCAAGAGCTGCATACTTTTTAGCTTGGTCTAAATCGTTAAACTGGAAGGGGGCAAGCGGGAACTCATCGCCAGAATCCCAAGCCATTCCGGACTGCCTTCGCATTACGTTGGCAACGCCAATACGGAGCCTTCTTTTTTGCTTAACTAGCCCCGGACTATCTCCCATTCTGGGGATGTAATCCCTAAAGGCTCCCTTGTATTCATCTTGCGATATAGCTGCACCAGATTCTTTCCGGAGTGTTGCCCGTATAAAGTTGTCTGCTGCACTCTTAAATTGCTGATATTCTGGATCTACAACGACATTCCAAAAATCAACGTCATTATCTTTCCCCCAGCTTACCAGTAACGTGTTGAGTATATCGTTTGCCGGAACCAACCCGGCAACTTCCATTTGGTCGATTACTCTGTTGTTCGCCCTCATTCGCTCAGAGTAAGCAAAGGCGTTCCCTTGAGCCTCAGAGAGTGATTTGCCCTTGCTCCCCCTCTGCTCTTTCAGCTTGTTGTTTAACGTAACAAGCTCTGTTTTAACTTCCAGAAGGTTCTTGTAACCACTTCCGTCTGACCTAATTGCCAGCTTTGACGCAATCGGCAAGCCTTCCTCTCCAACCTCCATCAGCAACTCTTTAACTTCGCCAAGTTGGTTGTGCAGCCTCATTGCGTTTTTAGCTTCCGGTTTAGCGTAATCCTCCGCCTTGTAGGGGCTGCCGGTTTCCTCGATGAAGGTTTTAAATTTAGCCTCGTCCGCAATCCCCGCTTTTGCCTCGGCAGTCGCTACAACATCAGCGCGGGTTGCTTTGTCTCTCTCTTCTTGTAGGTTATCCTTATAGGCATCGTTTACAACGCTAAGAACATCGGGAGGAGCATCTGGGCCAACTTTCTTGAGGGGGTTGTGTTCGTTCCACCAATCAACAGCCACCCAAGCATCAACGTCAGCTAATTCCTTGGCCTTAAAGAGCTCGTTGCCAACCACCGTTTCCTTAATAGTGTTAAATTCTCCCAGTGACCTCTTAGACATACCTATGCCGGTGATGTTATCCTTAACCAGTTTTTTCCATTGGGAGGGAAATCTGGGGTCGTTCATATCCAGAGCTTCATATCCGGTCTTGAACTTGTTGAGGCTCTTCATACCTTCAACCTCTCTCTCCTTCAGCCTTGCGGCTATATCCCTATCGCTCTCCAGCTTCAGCTTTTCGAGATTAATAACGTCCCTCTTTAGCTGTTTATCAATCTGATCCTCCCGGCTCTTCACGATATCCGGGTACATCTTGGCCCCCATTTGGAAGGCTGACAGAAATGTTTTTCCGCTCATTCCCATAATATTTTAAGTCGGTGTACCCCCGCCCATACCCTTGAGTGCTCCTTTACCAAAGTTGCCTCCAATAGATCCCATCAAACCGCCGGTCATCGCGCCCATACCAAGACCAGCAACAGCTCCCAGCATATCGCCGGCTTGAGAGCTCTGTTGCATATAGTCTTGAAATTGGTTGTTGTAGACGTTACTGGCCAGACCCAGAGATCTGGCTCCAGCGTTTGGATCCAAACCTATGCCACTACGGATCCCCATCGGATTGAAGCCGGCAGCTCCTTGCTGTGCTCCGGCTATCTGCCCAAACTGGGCAACTGGAGTTGTGCCGCTTAGATAGCTGGCAGCGTTGGCGAGCCGTTGCTGCCGCAGTCTGAAGGCGGCATTGCCCACCTCGAAAGCCTCCTCGGCTGCCGGAGCTGCTCCAAAGACGTTGCCTCTGGCGAACTGTGCCGCTCTGGTGGCTTGCTGAACCTCGTCCCGCATACCCGGAGCCAGCTTGTAACCGCTCTCCACATCCTCAAGTGCAGCCTCTCCTAACGCATCCCGTACCTCTCTGAATTTAGGATCTGCCAGCTCAAGTTCTTTCATTCGCTGCTTAACAAAGTCGGCTCCGTATTTCTCTTGAACCGAGAGCATCGCTTGAGCCATCCGGTCAGCAGACTCTTCTGCAAACTCAAGATCCTTCCGGCTCATATCGAGATCGCCAAAGCCGGTGAAGTCCACCGTCTGCTCTTTACCAGACATATCGGTGTAGGAGACTTTAGTGCCTTGCCGCGCTGCTGCCTCGATCAGCTTACGGAGTGGTAAACTTTCAATATCGCTCTCGATTCCTTCGCGTGTGGCTCTGGCGTAATCGGGGGGATCCGGGGGATCTGCTGAATACAAGCCCATTTTAGATTTCCTCCTTTATGAATAATTCTCTAACTGTCAAACTGACTTCCTCCAAGTGCTCTCTCCCTTTTGTTAAATAGGCCACCATAAGGCCCACCTCTGTCAAAGTGTCTCGGATCACAAGCGCATAGGTTCGCTTGATTCCTCCGGCAGCCTCCCAGCTATTCGCATCCTTCCAAGCGTTCAACGCAACTAAGTGCAACGGAAGGAGGTGCTGGCGGTTGGATATGAAAAACGGATTATCTGGAAGCTCAACCAGAAACAGATGAGCCAGATCGTAGGTGTTCTTCCCCTTCCAGTTATGTAGATCGTCAAAAAGATCATCAATTAGCCTAGCCACTCGGCAGATGATATTTAGATACAGATGTGCCTCCCGGTTTCCCCCGGCACAAAGTTTCACAGCTTCAGCCACCTTCTCCTCGTAACTGTTCACTGGTCTGCCTCCATCGTGTCCATAAATGCCCCAGCGTGAATGCTTCTGAGCGAGACATATTTACTGTTGCCCGTGTCGCCGGCACTCTGCCTAATCCTAAACTGTAATTCCCTAAAGGGATCGTACTGGGTAAGGCTGTATCGGAACCTCCTCACCTTGGAATCCGATAACGTAAATGGGAGAACCGGAGCTGTCGGGCTGTAGGTAGTGGGGTCTACCGTTAACGTAACAGCTCCCACTCCCGTCTCCAGATCTGTAACCAACCGCTCAGCGTCATCGCCGTCCAGTACCGGAATAATGTCCACCTTGGCGTTGCTGCGATCAAACTCCCACTCTACAAAGTCCGGGCTTTTGGGGCTCAACTGGTCGCCAAAGGTCATCCCTCGGGTCAACGTCTGCCAAGCTGTGTCCCGGTAGTTGCTGCCATCAAAGTTGTCTTGAAAATCTGTTGCAACCGCATTCTGAGGCGAGACGTAATCCCTAAATTCCATCGGGTTGCCCACTTTGTCCAACGTCAGCAGCTTCTCTGCGTAACTGCTAAAGGCGGCAATACAGAAATCCACCGGCTCGATGTTGTATGCCGGGTTCCCTTGCCAGTAGCCAACCCAGCTATTTGTGTTGGCTGAATACGCCAGCACACAGTTGTTTTCTGTCGAGCTCAGAACCGGAACGCTGAGCAGAAAGTAGCCGTTCCAGAATGTAGCTGTAGCCTTCTGCACCGCCACACTCCAGTTGATCGAATCAATCAGATCTTGAATCGGATAACTGATCACTCCGGACTGCTCGGCCACCATCTCCTCCGCCATCGTTCTCTTGAGGCTTCTTACCCCGTCTCTGGCGAGAAATATGAGATCCTCCCCCACTTGGGCAACAGCTCTGTGGCTGATTGCTCCAGAGAGGTTTGACACTTGCCGGATCTGGAAGGTGCTGGTGGCGTTGCCGGCTGCTGCCGAGGCTGCTGTGAGCGGGTTAGTGTCTACCAAATAAATACTGTTTTCACAGAACACAACCACATTGAAACCCACCCAGCTATACATCCCGGTTACAGTCTCGGCTCCAGTGCCAACCTTAAACGGGTTGATTGTTGCTCCCCCCATCGAGAACAACGTAGTGCCAACAGCAGCCGCCTCGTCATCTGCCACTGCTGATCCGGACAGTGTTCCGTAAATTGTTGTGTCTGTCTCCTCGGCTGCCGCGCTTAACAATAGGCTGCCGCCTCCGCTAAAGGTGATCGTCTGGCCGTTGCCTAATCCTATGGGCAGAGCGTCCACTGCCATCCCGGCAGTTGTGTAGTCGCCAGTACCGTAGCCGGCTCCGTTGTCGATTGTCACAGCCGCCGCGAGGTTGGGCAGAATTGTGCTGACAAAGATCTGGTTTCCGCTCGGATCATACGCAAACACTCTGCCGGCATTAGCCACCAAATACTTCGCATTAGCCGGATAAACCGTATCCGTTGAAACGGTCTTTACCCAAGAGCTGCCGGAATACTTCAGTTCAAAGATCTTGCTGCTGCTGCTGTCGCTGCTCCAGTACATCTTATCAGCGATCTGGCACATATAAGCCGGATTAACTGCTGACGGGAGAGCGTTGGCTGCCGCCGAGATTGCCGTTACTGTGCCGTTTGACTCGATCTCGTAGATGTTCCTCGCAACGGCAACGATCACCCTCTCCCGGCTGTCGGAATCAAAGAAGTGAATCGCTCGCATATCATCGCTTGAACTGGTGCTGCCAAGCAGATCAGCAAAACGGTGGAATCCTCTGCGAGTCTTGAGTACCCCGGAGATCTCCGGAGACATATCCTTAATCAGCTCCGCTTGGGATTCGTTGAGGAGGTTCTCCCGAAAGTTGGAGACTTGGCCACCAATAAATGAAGCTTGCCGGTCATACAGCAGAATATCATCAGCGGCATCATTGAAGTAGACCGGCATCGTTAGAATCCAAAATCATTGCGAGTGTAGCCGGCTGTGTAGGCATCCGGCACTATCCTCATAATCTTAGCCGTCTGGTTTGTTTCCGCATCTCTGGCCACAGCCAGCAGCCTGTCGCCTTCAACTGTCTCCAGTTGGGCCTTACCGTACTGGCGTTGACGCTTCAGCATATCGGCTGTGCCGTACTTGATCAGTGCGTTGTCTATGCCGCTGATCATCGGTGCATCCGTATCGGCCACCATCGGGCGGATCTTCTGCTTGCCGAGAACAACCAACTGAACCGGATCCGTTGCATCATACTCGGGCCGGCGGTACAGCTTCACTCTCTGAAATTCCGCCTTTGTCTCCCAGCCGTACCAGTAGAACTTTTCTGTGCCGGCGAGGTTTTTGACGGTGATTGTGTCGGTTGTCGCGTCTTTCGAGAGAGAGGTAATCTCAGAGTAGCTCTCAAAGGTGGCATTTACTGAGGGGCTGGCTGCAAGCGTAACCTCCTCCTTGTAAATTCTTGTTGGATCCCCCAGCAACCGGCCCACTACCTCGATCTTCTTTTCCGCATCGCTTGGATCGGCCAGATCAAAATAAAGATCGCCGTTAAGGAGATCAAAATTGATACCCACAGAAGGTAAAGCAGAAAAGCTGCTGGCAGTGCCGGACTCCGTAAGAGCACTCGGGTCACACATAAACTGCGTGATGAGATCCTCCGGCCTAAGCTCCAGATCGTTCGCCGTAATCGCCAACACTTGAGAGATCGATTGTGGGAGAATAAGCTCATCATTGTAACCGGATGCGTATGCCTTGGCTGTTGCCCCACTGCCGGATCCGCCCGAGATTGTAACTGTTGGATCCTCCTCGTAACCGTTGCCGCTCCGGGTGAGCAAAATCTCACCCACTGAATCGTTGAATAGCTTGGCTGTGGCTGTTGGAACCACATAGCCACTAGCCCCGGCTGAGAAGCTCACCGAGGGGGCTGATGTGTAGCCGCTGCCGCCGTCTGTTACCTCAATATGAACCACTCTACCGTCCGGCTTCATCGTGCAACGCTCAACGATCAAGCTCTCCTTCCAGAGAGCTGAATCATAGATTAGTTGGTGATGCTGCCGGATGTACTCCTTACACCTCGCCTTACTCGTCGAGTCGGTCTTGCCGACTAGATTGCAGACGTAGGTGGCTAGTTCTGAGAGCGTCATTTAGGTTCCAAAAATTACAATTCGTAGAAGCATCGGAGTGGTTAATGCACTAGAAGACGCAGCGTAACATTTTAGCGTAAAGCCGGAAGTTGTAGGAGTTACGCTTGTGGTTGTAAACCTTACCCCTTGAGTTACAGATGAACCGTCTCCGTAGTTACCTTCTCCGGTTACAATATAATTAGTTGACGGCATAGCTGTTGAGAAAACAAGGGGGATAACCCCTTTACTTGTTACTTCCGGAACCAGAACCAGACGGCTGCCGTTTGTCCAAGTTGTTGGGGTGGTTCCAGTAGTTACAAACTGGTTTCCCGTCACGTTTGTACCCCCTATGTTCGTAAAGTCATCACCAGATTCGTACTCAATAATTTTATATTTTTTTGCACTTGTTACCGTTCCAGAAGTAACTTCTGCCCCAAAATTAAAAGAAGAATCTAGCGATGTGTCTCCGGTGGCGGTGTAAGCCAAAGACGTACTAATGTTGGCCCAAGCTTTTGCAAAGAGGGGGGAGTTAATTGCCTCCTTCGGAGACAGTGCCAGCTCTGTGTAGTGCGAACTGTCAAACGGATTAGTCAGCTCTGATCCGGTGGCGATCTTCACTACTCCAGTGGTTCCGGTTGTCGCCGGCATACTCTGGATTAGCTTTTTGGGGGCTATCTGCTTGAGCGAAGCCGGCGAAGCGTCATAAATCAAAAGACGATCATCGTTATCATCAACATCTGTAGCCGCCGCAACCGTATCCCAATCTGTTACAGCCGCCGTATGAAGTCTTAAATCTGTTGCGGTGCTGTCCGTTGCATCATCGTAAGCGTCTGGAGTGCTCGCACTGTTCACCAGCTTGAACTGGCTTGCCGTCAGTGCGCTCACACTGTCGCTTGTTCCTATCAGTATCTTGCTCGTTCCGTTAGAGCCTCCACCCACTGCCGGCAGATCGCTCGGATCCGCTGCACCGTTGGTGTTGTTAACCTTAACAGTCTGAGCCGCCATTTGGGCCAGCTTGTCGTTGCTTGCTGCGTTGTCCCTAATTGTGCCGGTAGTTACCGGCTCGGATCCCGTTGCCGTTGCAATGATCTTGCCGTTGGTTACAGAATTAGCCCCCAACTCGGTAGAGCCTATCGAGCCAGCCGTCACTGTGGCGTTGTCCACCAGATTGTTCAGCGAGCCGGCTGTTACTGTGTCGCCGGTTGTGAACGTAGTGCCTTTTGTCAGATAGGTTCCCATAATAGCTTACTCCTCTTTCTTCGCCGCCTTTTTGGCTGCCTTCTTCTTGGGGGCTTCCACTGGAGCACTGGCAGCCTCTACAGCCGCCTCGGCTGCTGTCTGGGTCTTTGCCACCCCGTGACGCAGAAAGATTGCCAGAATAGCCGTCACGGCTATCTGTAAGCCTTCCGCAAGAGTGGCCTCATTCGTTGCCACTGCCGCCGCCGCCGCTATACAACTTGAAACGGCTGCCCAAAATGTCTTTGACCGCAACACCCCTTAGTCCTCCTTTGGCTTGTGAGCCGTTTTCACAACAGATCCGGGTCTGAGCTCCAGTTTGGCCTTATCTTTCCCCACAGAGAGCGTGAGGCTTGGGAAAGGTAGATCTAGAGCCAGATAGGGAATCTTGAGATTGATGCCCTCCGGGCTGATGCCGGCATCCGGCAATACTCCCGCCTTCGCTCCCAAGCATAAGCTCGGGAGAGGCCAAACAATCTTTTGGCCAAACACCGTGGCATTAGGTTTCGGCTTCCAGCCTCCACCAAATAGATCACCAGCTTCGACGCTTGCCGCCAGCAGCAGCAACGCCCCAATAGTTACGATCTTCTTCTTCATTTTCTATACAGACCCACACACTTCTTTGTGAGATACAAAAAGCTAACCAGAGAGATCCCCACCTTTAACATCAGATCCATTTGGACAAGCCAGTTGCCCAAGCCTCCGACAGTGGCCACTGCAACCTTAACATCGTCCAGCCAGTTCACTGTTCCGTTTCCTTTGGCTCATAAAATTCTGCATCAACTCCGCCAAGGCCCACCGAGATCTCTCGGATGTTCTTCATCGAGAAACAGCCGGCTCCAATCCCAATCACAAAGGCCGCGATAGCTACAACAGCCAGCACTCTCTTACTCTTCTCCCTTGCGGCTCTGCCTTCTAGGATTGACCCCCATACACTTGTAGAGCGATCCAACCTCACTGCGTAGCTGTGCGATCTCTCTGGATAACTTGTTGGTTTCCTTGTCGTGTCCATTTAGCCGGTCAATGAGCTTGATGACAATACTGTGCAACTCCTTTATGTCGCCAGAGAGCCCTCGCAGCACATAGAAAACGACTTTGTAGCCAAACACTCCCGCCGCCGCCGCCGCCACTACCGGGAAGCCCAGCGTCTGAATTAGGTTGACTGTGTCCGCTCCCAATCATCCCGCCTCCCCGATCACTCGGCAGCTTCTTCTTCAGCCGGTTCCTCGACTGCCGGGGCTTCGACTGCCGGTGCGCGGGTCAGCCCAAGTTGTTTCAACGCGAGATCGATAATGTAATCCGAATCGCTCGGTGCTGCACCGGGAACCCAGTCAGACCAAGATTTTCCCGTCACTGAAAGAAGCGTCGAGACGAGCGGATTGCTGCCCCAAATATCTGCGCCTTCCGAGTCTTTGAATTTACCGAATCCGGTCAGACTAAATTGCATCCCAAACTCTTGTGCCGAGGTAAGCTTGATCGCCACCTTCGACACGTTTAACTCCGGTGTTGGTGTTGTTAATACTTCTATCATTATTCTGATTCCTCCGCTGCCGGTGCTGCCGCTGCTTGCGCCGCTGCGTATGCGGACACAACCGATTCTGTCCAGACTGCTCCCGCAACGGCTTGAACTTTCGCATCCTCGCCACTTACGTCATCGCCGGGAGCGAGAACTTTGCGGTGGAAGCTGCGACTCAACTCGACTCCGTCATCGGTTACAACTGTGTCGGTTCGCAAACCGATTGAACCGTTTTCGCCAACCTCAAGTTGACCCGTTACTGTATTCTTTTCTAATGCCATATTGTTCTATTAAATTAAGCGTCTGTTTCATACGAACCCGAAAAACGCAAAGTCCCGCTAACTCCCCATTCCGCAACCGTCAGCGTGGTAGCACCTGTCGTCGCATCCCATAATCTCGGAGTGATTGTTGAGGCATCGTAATCAACGTAGCCCGCCGGAGTAGTGCCAGCGGTTATTGCCATACCAGACGCCACGCCGACTGACAAAACCGCGTATTGGTTCGCTGTGGCCGCTTGAGCGAATGGCAGTCCACCTATTGCTACTGTTCCAGACGCCGTGCCGTGGCCATTAGTCGCGAGTGTAAAATCGATAAAAACCCGGTTGCCAATGCGCGTGTAAAATCCGACTGCTGTTGAAACTGTCTGACCGCTGCCAGATGATGGTGTCCAAGTTGGGGTGAATGTGCCTTCCTCATACGCATCAAGCGTATACCCCGTGCCGGTTCCGCTGCCAGTTGTCGCCGACTGAAACGCAATCCCGTTCGAGAACGAGCAAAGACCCGCGCTGTCGATGGTGAGCGCGTCTGTCCAAGTCCCCGTTGTATTTATATCACCATCTGCCGTCCCGCTGGCCGCGACAGAAAATGTATGACTCCCCGCGCTTTGTGCATACTTTGTTGCCGCAGCGGAGGTGGCATACTTCCATCCCGAATTGTAATAGTAGTTGCTACCGATGTAAAAATATTCGTTCGATGACACAACATGCGAGGCGTCGCCCAATTGCAGCGCAACTCCAGTTCCACTCCAGTTGGCATTTGGCGACTCGCCCACGCCCACGTTGCCAGCCGAGTCGATGGTGAGGCGAACCGTGCCAGTTGGCGTTACTGCGTCGGCTGCAGTGTAGAATGAAATTTGTTTGACCGCATTATAAGAACCGTGTCCACCCCCAAGTTGAAGATTAGCTATGTCTTGTGTTGCCCCCGTGCCGTCAACATACATCAACATCCCAGCAGTCGCTTGTTCCGCTGTCAAATACGGTTGTGCAAGTATTCCAGCGCGTTGAGTAGATTGGTTGTCTTTATCCTCACCCAACCGAATGTTGTTATAACTGGTTGTAAAAACGTCTAGTTTTGAGTCTGGCGACACGCCAATCCCCACTTTGCCAGCCGAGTCGATGGTGAGGCGAGGAAGCGCAGTTCCTCCGTCAAGCGGGTTTCCGCCTTTGGCGGCAGACGTTGAAAATACTAGATCGCCAAAAGCTGTGTGGTAGCTTCTTATTGACCAGTTTCTTGCGTTTACGTTTGTGTCCGTTGTATATAACCCAATCGTGGGCGAACTTGCCGAAATGGTAACATCGTTTGTAAACGGAGGTGTTCCCGTCCCAACAACCAACTCCCCATCAGCCGGTGTCGCCGCACTCGTTCCAATACGAGCCGCCGTGGCATTCACTTGGACAATAGGCGTGACTTGCGTGACGCCACTAGATGCCGTGCCGTCTGCTACTGGGCTTGCTCCGGCTGCCGCTCTATTTTGCACAAGCAACGATTGGGTCGGGTTGCTATAACTGCAATCAAGATCCGCCGTGCATCCTATCTGGATCAAACTCGATCCGTTCGACCAATCAGTTGGCGTTGTGCCGGTTGTTACAAATTCATTCCCGGTGACGTTCGTGCCACCTAAATTAGTGAAATCATCGCCCGACACATAGGTGTTGATGCGATACAACTTTCCACTGGTAAGTGTTCCAGCCGTCAACGGTGATGCCGTCGATGAATACTGATCCGAAAATGGCACGGTAGCGTTCTCGTAGGTCGCCGTAACCTCCGTGCTGGTCAGCGTCTTGTTCCAGAATCGGGCGCGGTAGATTGTGCCGTTGAAGTTATGCGTTGTGGCGGAACTATATGACGAACCAATTGCTGCACCAGAACACAAATCAATATTGGGCGAAGTAATCGTTGCCGTCCCAACTTGGTTGCCGTTGTCGTAAAGAACAGCAGCAGTTCCGTCTATCGTGACAACCAGATGATGAACTTTTAAGTCATCCAATACTTTCGGATTGCCGGTGAATGCGTTCCAACCCCCAACACTATACACCCCCAACTCGCCGGTAATTGCTGGGTCGTTGAGTGTGCCGAATATAAATCTGCCGCCATTACCGAAATCACACAAGAAATGCTGTACTCCGGTGGTTTTCCACTCGTCCGCTTGAGCAATGAACTCGAAACTGAACTTCGTTCCCAAGCTCGGCGGCGAGTCAATGTCGATGCTGCCAGCCGCACCGTCGAAGTGCAGACCTTGGCCGTCGGACGAATTTATGAGATGTGTTATTACCTCAGAACTCGAACTACCGTTATTATAAAATATTTGTGCGCTCATCCTTGCGAAACTA
>Ga0080013_1001148_pt1 | contig 35943 bp, 45 predicted proteins | sample ETNvirenome_6_85_FD_69236 | JGI IMG/M metagenome (GOLD analysis project Ga0080013, IMG submission 69236) | Marine viral communities from the Pacific Ocean - ETNP_6_85 (SPADES assembly) (version 2) | ecosystem: Environmental > Aquatic > Marine > Oceanic | place: Pacific Ocean | collected 2013-06-19
TGGTGAGGATGCATTTACCTCAGCATTATTTAAGAAGAGTATACAACCTTACACAACTACCATGAATCTTTTTGTGGGCAATAGTTCTGAAGCTAATAAACAAAGATATATTCATGCGACTGCCGGTGTTGCTGGGACTACCACAAACGGAACCATAAGTTTCGCTGATAATACAACTATTGCTATAGAATTTAATAATTCACTTGATTTAGGTACGGTAGATAATACAACATATTATATATTTTTTAAACTTGTTGATTCAAGTAATAATGAAACGGCTGATTTTGTCGATGTCGATGCTGCTGAAGTAGAACGCACTACTGACTATAATGATGCGACATCTGATTCTAGAGGTTTATTAGCTATATGTGGAACTGGTGCGGATGCGTCAACTGACGAAATAGCTATTCAAGCATTCCATGGTAAAGGACAGAATATTAATGCTGATGCAATTGCAGCTAATGCTATAACTGCTAATGCTATTAAAACAGGTAGTTTAGATTCCCATGTAATAACTTTAACTGGAGATGGCAGATTTGTAACTGCAGCAGGGTTAGACAGAGTCGGAACTGACCATTGGACTAGTGGTAGTGGAGGAATATTAATAGATCAATATGGAATACTTGGGACGAGTGCTGCAAATACTGACATAAGCAGCACTGAGTTTTATTTACAGGCTTCAGATGGTAAAGCACTGTTTGGTGGTGGTAAAGTGATAGCAGATTCTTCTGGACTCACGTTCACAGACGGACTAGATAATCAAACGGCAACTTCAGGTTCAAATCTAACATGGACTGCGCCTGACAAAGCAATTGCTTTTATAACTAGAGTACAGTCAGATTCTGGAGTTCATACCAAAGGTGATACTATTGTGAATTTGGGGGATAGATGCCATTTCGTTAATGATATGGTAGGTGGTTCGCTTAATACAACCGAAATTGGTGCAAATGAATCTGGCTGGTTTAATAATATATATACAGAACGTGTTAGTTTTGAATCTAATAATAGTGTTTATGAAGAATTTGCGACCATAGAAGCTCCAACTGATTACGCAGGTAGTGATAGTGGTACTGCTAGATATACAATTGTTCTCCCAACATCGGCAGGTTTAGTAGGAGAAGTACTTTCAATAACTGCTCTTAGCGGTTCTACTATGACTACGGATTGGCAAGCTGGGACTACAGGTATAACAGCTGTTGGAGCTTTAAATGCAGGTTCTATAGCAGCTGGATTCGGAGCAATTGATGTTGGAAGTGATTCAATCACTACTTCAGGATCAATAGTTTTTGGTAATTTAAGTGATACTTCAATAACTATAACAGCCTTTGCAGATGAAGATGATATGACCTCAAACTCTGATTCTAAATTATCTACTCAACAATCTATTAAAGCTTATGTTGACGCTGAGGTTGCTTCAACACAGAAACTTAAAGAAAATATAGAGAATCTTACTTTAAATACTGAAAAAATATTCAATCTAACTCCAAGAACTTTTACGTGGAAAAATGATAGCTCAGTTAATAGAGTAGAGAGACGAGGTAAGCAATCATTCGGTTACATAGCTGAAGAAGTAAGAGATGTTTTACCTGAAATAGTAGGCTATGATGAAGAAAATGATCCTAAGTCAGTTGACTACAAGCTATTAAGTGTGTTATTATTAGAAGAAGTTAAAAAACTCAAAGCGAGAGTAGACTTATTAGAAGGAGGATAGAAAATGGCGCAAGAATTTACAATTAGTATAAGTGATGCACTCTGGACGGATGTAAAAAACGAGATGAGTACTTCAATCGACCCTACTTTAACCGAAGATATAACGGTTGAAAGAATGACAACATATTTAAACGAGATGGTGGACTTTAGTTTATCCGCTAGAGTTAAGAAAATGAAATTAGAAACATTTAAAGCTTCATTAAACGAGTAGAATGAGACCGAAAAAGAAGATTGTTCGATTACGGAATCAACATCCATTAATGTCAAATGCAGAGATTGGTAGAAAAGTTGGAGTTTCCAGATCATATGTCCATACTATTTTAAAGAAAAATGATCTAGTAACCAATGTCCCACGCACATTAACCATAAAACATTGTGTCCTTTGCGGTAATGTTATGAAAGGTAAGAAGCTCAGTCTTACCTGTTCACAGCGTTGCCGCTTTTTATATAACCGCATTAAAGTCGAGTGTTCTTACTGTACAGTAGAGTTCTATTTAAGGCGTAGTGAAGTCTCTCAAAGATATAAACGAGGATATAAAAATATATATTGTTCTCGTTTGTGTTATAATAGAGGTCAGCGCAACAGCTAAATTTGCCATATATCATTTTACGTGGTATACTTGTGTAAATTAGTCGAAGAAAAGGAGGAAATATTATGAGTAAAGCAACAGTGGAAAGCATAGTTGAATATCTATATGATGTTCTAGAATGTGAGGAAGCACAAACTAAGCCTATCATCAAAAAGTTTATAGCTGATATTGAACTCTTTGATAAAAAACAACATGATTATGGGCCACATAATATAGGTAAATTTGGTACTACCGGTGTTTTAGTACGTAGTAGTGATAAACTAGAGAGGCTGATTAACCTTTATAAGAGGAATGAGAAGCCTGAAGTAGATGAGCCTATTACCGAAACTTGGCAAGACCTATCAGTATATGGAGCAATCGCTAGAGTTTGTGAGGACGATGAGTGGGTAAGTTAAATGGAAATTAATAACGATTTAATTGTACAATGGGAGCCTAAAATTCAAAAGTTATTAGCTAATACTTTTGTAGTTGGGATGGATAGAGATGATATCGCACAAGAACTCCGCATTGCTATTATTAAAGCGGCTAAGGGATTTGATGAAGATAGAGGAGTTATCTTCCATACATACCTTCATACAGCCATGGTTAATACCTTAAGAACATTAATCTCTAGGGGACAGAGACAACAAATAGATTTAAGCTTAGAAACGACTGTTACCGATGAAGAGCTTATCCCATCATCTATATTAAAAGCATTAGAAGACCCTGTAAATACCTTTGAAGAAATAGACTTTAACGATCTATTAGCTGGATTTAAGCTAACTTCTACAGAACGTTCCTTTATTACATTACGTTTAGAAGGATTAACTATGGACGAGATTTCAGAAGATTTACAAACATCTGCATACAAGTTACGATCAGTACTTAGAGAGAAGTTAGGAGATTTTTTTGGTCAATAAATTTTTTGGGGGACGAAGAAACCGAAGAAAAGGTGAACTTTTAAAACGACCTAAACCGGATTTGACAGATGAGGAAAAAAGGTTTACACTTATCTACGTACAAGAGGGTACGTCTGAGGCGAAAAACCTTGGAGTATACCAATCATTAGAAGAAGCAAAGGATGTATTACAAAAAAGTGTGGTTAAAACAGGTGTGTTACACATTTTTACAGAAGATAGCAGAGTTTTATATTCTGAGAACAGGGAGGTATAGATGCAAAGCAGTGATTTTATAGAATCTGGAATCATTTTCAGTTTGAATACACGAGCCGATTTAGGTAAGTTTAAGTATTCTAAGTCTGATTTTCAAAAACACGGTGACGCTTACACGTTTTTAGTAGAGCATTTCGATAATTATGGAGAATTTCCGTCTCCTGAAACGCTATGTGAGAATTATCCTACACTTGATCCATCAGCACAAAGCCTTAACTTAGACTATGCTCTAGACGCTTTTCGGGATCAGTTATTATTTAGACAAATTGTAGGTACTTTTCAATCAAATAAAGAATTGGTGAGTACAGAACCTAAACAAGCGTTGTCTAAAATTATGACTGCTTTAGGAGATATTGAATTAGTCTATGATGAAGATGTGGTTGAGTACAGTAGAAAGGCTGATAAGAGATTAGAGTCATGGAAAGACCGTAAAACGAAGCGTAAACTTGGAGGTGGTCTACTTGGAGTACCAACATCCTTCCCAACTATCAATTCTACAGGTGTAGGATGGATGCCGGGAGAGTTGATTTCTCTTTATGCAAGACCTACGGTAGGTAAAACATGGTTATGTGTCCATGCAGCAGCTACAGCAGTGCTAAACGGCTTCAGAACTCTGTTAGTTTCTACAGAAATGCCTGTAGATTCCATTAGTTTAAGAACAGATGTTGTTCTAGCTAATATGATGGGGTACAATCTATCGCATAGAGCCTTGAGAAACGGTGATGAAATGGATGAAGAGGAGTATAGAGTCTTCCTTCAAGCTGTGGAAGATCAACAGTTACTAGTTTGTGACCATATAGAAGGAGCTTCCAGCATTACAATTGATAGTATAGCTAGTCTTATTCGGAAACATTCACCTGATTTCGTAGTTTTAGACGGTATCTATCTAGTTAGTACAGGTAAATTGCAAAAAGCTATGTGGGAACAGTCCCACGCAGTCTTTTATGGTATGAAAAACTTATGTTTGTCTACCAACACACCTATTTTAGTATCTACTCAGGCTACGAGAGACGCTGCAGCTAATATGTTCGCTCCTCCTAGACCTGATCAGGTAGCTTTTGGTGACGCATTGATTAGAGCATCAGATGTAGCGATGGCAATGGCTATGGTAGAGGGCGATGACCAGAAAAGATTAGTCCAATATCAGAAATATAGAGATGGGCAACTACATTTAGATTCTACAATGTTAAATTGGGATGTAAATAAGGGAAACATTAACGAAGTTCCTTATGAAGATCAAATATTTTAAGAAGGAGGTACTATGAGTATGTTTAATTGGTTGTTTAGTAATAACATGGATAGGGAAAATAGCACATTTGTGAAGACTCTCAAGAGCAAAGGCGCAAATAAAACTGCTGTTACTATCACTGTTGGTGACATTAAGAATGGTATTGTTGTAGACGAATACGGCTACAATAATGAAGTCGTTCTATTTCTACGCAAGAACAAGAAGGATAGGTAGAGATGGATTGGACTCAACTATTACTTGAAGCAGGGTTGGATATCCCTTTAGAAAACCCTCAATTCATTATAAAATGCCCCTTTCACGATGATGTCCATGCTTCTTGCTCCATAAATGTCGATAAAGGCATGTGGATTTGCTTTAGAGGATGTGGACAGGGAAGTTTAAGGTCTTTTATACAGAGGTTTCTAGGGTTTGATGACTCTGCTTTAAGTAAATACTTAGATGAACGTGAGTTCTCCTTTGACATAAATATGTTTGATGAGGAATTGCCACTAGAAACAGGGGATTTACCCGAAGTCGAGTCTCCCTTTAAGCATGGATATGTTCCAGAGTGGATTTTCGACAGGGGATTTAATAAGAAAGTCTTAAAACGATGGGATTGTGGGATAGATAGCTATAATAATCTAATTATTCCTATTAAAGACAGAGGATTTAGACTGGTGGGATGGGTTACTCGTCAATATAACAGGGAACCTAAGTATCTATATTCAAAAGGATTGAAGAAATCGAAAGTTTTGTTCGGAGAATTCAATATTGAACCATGTTCCTTTGTTTGTATAACAGAAGGAACTTTAGACACCATGTGGTTGGATCAACACGGCTATAATTCTGTAGCAATACTAGGGGCAAACATGTCCACTAGTCAACAAGAAGCAGTTTTAAAGCTGCCAACCGATGAATTGGTACTGTGTTTAGATAATGATGATGCAGGGAGAATAGGTACGGATCGCATCATGAGTTGCATATCTAATAGATTTGTGGTAAGCTATGTACAATTACCAAATGGATACAAGGATGTGCAAGATATTCGAGACAAAACATTATTAAGTGAAGTAATTAAAGAAAGAACTTTTTGGTAAGCAGAAATAAGAAGGAGGAAAAAATGAGCGGTATAAATAGAATAGCTACAAAACGAGAACAGATTAGGAATCCTCAATCGGATAAACCTACAAATAGAGAAGTATGGTTTAAGGACGGAGATCAGGCTTTTATATCACCTGTAGCAACAGGAGATGAGAATGATAACAAGCTTGATGAAATCTACCTATACACATTCAGAAATTCAGAATCTAGGTGGACTAACCGTCTGATTGATGATTCTGTAGATAATAGTGATGTTCCTGCAAATATGAGACCTTCTCATAAGTTTGCTTTTTGGGCATATATACATGAGATAGTCCATCCAGAGAAGAGGAATGATTCATGGGAAGAAGTGGCCGGTCCCGGTGGACGTAAAGTGTTCAAAGAGAACGTAGAAGATTTCCGTATTATAGCACTGACATTTGGTAGAAGTGATTATATATGGAATCAGTTAGTGGATGTCTACAATGATTGGGGCGGTCTGAATAAAGGAGTTATGCGAGTTAAACGTACTGGTACAGGAATGTATGATACATCATATGCTCTAGCAGCAACTGCCAGAAACTCAGAAATTCCTGATGAACGATTAGAGGAAGTTAACGAACTTCCATCTATACGAGCGTACTTCCTTGAACGGTATGGAAATACCACATCTGTAGAAGGTGGAACTGAGGCAGTATCTTTAGACGAAGAAGATAAGTCTAATGACAACTTATTCTAGACTAGAGATAGACGAATACTTTTCTCAGATCGCTACTTTAGTAGGTGAACGCAGTACTTGTAGAAGACGTAAGGTGGGATGTGTTCTAGTAGATTCTAGAAAACATATTGTAGCTACTGGTTATAATGGAGTCCCATCTGGATTTACGCATTGTCTAGACCAGCCCTGCGAGGGAGCTACTGCTCCTTCTGGGGTTGACCTAGATAAATGTCTGGCAGTCCATGCTGAAGTTAATGCATTCCTACAACTAACTTCTGAAGATACATTAACAGCCTACTTACCAGCAACTCCATGCTTTTCTTGTGCTAAGATGATATGTAATAGTAATGTTGTTAGAATAGTGGCTCAGGAATGGTATCCTCATCCTACGGTTAAAGAAATGTTTGAGAATGCTGATATAGAATTAGTAGTAAGGAACAGTAATGTTAGTTAATGTAGAAAATTATGAGACCGTTAAAAACGAATTAAAACTTTTCGATAGTTTAGTAGTTGATGTAGAAACAAATGGTTTAAATTCATTCACTAAGAATCAAATATGTGGTATAGGATTAGGAACATTAGAAGGAAAGACTTATTACTTTCCGTTTCTTCACCAACAGGGGGGAAATCTCCCACAAAACCTTAAGCTCGACCTTATAGAGTTTCTTAATACTGTCGATAGTTTAATAGGATATAATATTAAGTTCGATCTTCATTTTCTAGTGAAAGAGGGGCTAGTTATTAAAGATCAAAAATTGATAGATGTTATTGTTATGGTTAGACTTACAGAACCTTCTGAAGAGAATGATCTATCATTAACTAAGACTATAACGCGTAGTTATGGTGAAGAGGCTGCACAATACGATATAGACACGAAGAAGTACCTAAAGACTAATAAATGGCATAAGGACTTCTCTGAGGCTCCTGTGGATGTGCTAGGGCCATACTGCGAACAAGATGTAAAGTGGACGGCTGCTTTATATAGAGATAGGTTAGAACAAATAAAGCATACACAACAAGAAAAAGTGTTTGAATTAGAGTGCAAATTAACAAAAGTTCTCTATAATATGGAGCATAAAGGTATTTCTATTGATCTTCCATATGCTAGTAAAGCAGCTACAAAGATTAAAGAACGACAACAGGAACTTACTGAGCAGATATTCGCTGAAGTAGGGGAATTTAATATTAATAGTACTCAACAAATTAGTGAGGTGATGAATAATAATGGTATATATTCACCTATCGTAACTCCAAAGGGAGCGCAATCGTGGAATGAAGCAGCCTTAGTGCAGATTAACAATCCATTAGCTGGCTTAATTCGTCAGTATAGAGCATTAGGAAAACTTTTTTCTACTTATTTAGAACCTTATTTAGAGAGTAATGTTCAACATACTTCATTTTGTAATTGGGGAACACTGACAGGAAGGCTATCATCTCGTGAACCAAACCTTCAGAATATACCTAGGAATCATTTTAAACTGGCGACCGTTGATTTAGATGATGAGGAACGAGATGTGGTTAGAGGAAGGGTCAACGCGTTAATAGCTTCTAAAGGTGGAGCGACTAATTTAGAGTTAGACGACGATGTAGTAGACACATGGAGCTTTATTGGGGACGAATCCTACGATGAATCTGATAAATCCCAAATAGCTATAAGGAGATTGTTTGTACCTAGGGAAGATTACTCTTTAATTTCTTTTGATTATTCTCAAATGGAAGTTAGAGTCTTTTTAAGCTACTTCCAAAATGATGAAATTACAGAGTTGTTAAGTAAATCAGGTATTGATTTTCATGGAGAAGCAGCTAAATTAGCGTTTAATGTTAAAGAAGAAGATAAAGAATTTAAATTTTATAGGCAAATGGCTAAAGCTATTACTTTTGGAACTATTTATGGGATAGGAAGTAACAAATTGTCCCAACAGTTGGGTACATCAGCAAGACAAGCATTAGATTATAAGAGAAAATATTTCGCAGGACTGAAAGGTTCCAAAGAATTTTTCGATAGCGTAGTACAAACAGTGACAAATCGTGGGTGGATTAAGAATAGATATGGTAGAATATATAAAATCCCTAAAGATTTAGGGTATAAAGGAGTAAACTATCTGGTTCAAGGCACATCAGCCGACATCTTAAATGAAAGAATAATAGAAGTAGATAAATACTTACAAGGAACTAACAGTAATGTTTTATTACAAGTTCATGATGAGATTATTTGCGAGATACATAAGGATGATTTGGATGTTGTACCACCTGAAATTCAAAGGCTGCTGGAAACTAATAGTTTAAACATTCCTTTATATGTTGATATGGAGGTGTGTACTCCATCTTGGGCGACTAAAAAAGATTTTAATGCAGATTTGCCATCTATGGCAAAAGATGATATAATAGATCACATAGATTGGAACGAATAAAAAGGAGTAAATTATGAAATTGTCAAAAAAACTAATCACATTAGGAATATTAACCGCTAGTGCTGTAACCGTAATTGTTAATTTTGAAGGGGTGGTATTAGGCTCAAAGAAGGCTTATAAATATGCGAATAAGTTTAAGAAAGCTAAAGATGAGCATACTTATGACAAGCTTACGAAAGATGATGTGGCTTGGGGATAGCATGAGCATTGTAATTAAATGCATGTTCCCAGATGAAATGATTCGTAGACCTGTAATATATGAATTAGGGACTCGATTTTTAGTCGTGACTAACATTAAACAGGCTGATATAACTCCCTATGTTGGATGGGTTACATTAGATGTAACAGGTGAAAAGCAGGAAATAGAAAAAAGTATAGAATGGCTTAAACAAATTGGTGTAGAAGTAGAGCTATTAGAGAAGGAGGATTAAATATGGCAAAAGTTAGCGTACATTTAGGATTTACGTTTAGAGTGGGTGATTTATCTACTAATCAATATGGACGTATGGATTTATCTGTAGATCAGATTGATACAGAACTGCCTATAGATGAACAATTAAAGGAATCAGAGCAGGCTGCAGAACTGGTGTGGCAATTTGTTAAAGGGAAGATTGATTCGCAGATTGATGGAGTATTAGATGAGTCAGAATAGTAGTGGAGAAGGGCTAAGAGCAAGTGTTTTAGAGGCTGTATTGGCTGAACGAGAACGTCAAGAAGGTCTCTGGGGAGACCAATCAGGGCATTCTGACGCGTGGTGGACTGTTATAGCAGCAGAAGGGAGCGGTAAAGTAGCTAGAGCCGTTTATGAACAGGATGTAGCTAAGGCTTACTTAGAGATTATTCAAATCTGTTCCGTATACTTTGCTTGGGCTGAAGCTATATTAAGGAGAACTAAATGAAAAATTCTGCTGAAGAAGTTATCGAAGATTTATTAAAGACTACAAAATTAGATTTCCATAGAGGTTCTGATGATTCCTTCTTATACAGTAGGATACCTTTTGGTATACCAGCTTTAGACCATCTTACAGGAGGAGGAATACCTAAGAAGAGAATGACAATTCTATATGGCCCTACTAACGTAGGGAAATCATACTTAGCTTCACAGATAGCTGTCAATGCTCAAAAGGCTGGTGGAACGGCTGCATGGATAGACACAGAGCTATCATGGGATAGTGATTGGTATAAAAAATGTGGGGTTGATGTAGATAACACCCTAGTCTCTCAACCAGTTAACGGTGAAGAGGCTATGGATATGGTACGAGAGTTAATGCAGATGGGGATAGATGTGATTATTCTTGACAGTATTGCAGGATTAGTTCCTACGACTGTCGCAGAAGAAGAGTTTTCATATAATCCTATGGCATGGCAAGCTAGATTCGTAAATTCTGCCCTGCCTAAACTATTACCTAACTTAAAGAAGGGATCAGCATTGGTCGCAATTAACCAAGTTAGAAGTAGTATTGGCCCTGTAGCCTTAGATAATATGCCCGGAGGACTTGCTCAGTCATTCTTTGCACACTTCTTATTACAAGTTCGTAGAAAAGGGTGGATTGAAGATAAGGATAAGGCTAAGGTAGGCTTTGATATGGAGATAAGACTAAGGAAAACTAAGGTAGGTGGGGAGAACTGGGACTCTGCGATTGTACCATTTAGGGTTGAAGGCGGTATTGATGTCTTGGAAAGCTTCATTAGAGAAGGAATTGATAAGAAAGTGATAACACAAGCTGGTGCATGGTATACTTATAACGGAGAAAAGGCTATGGGTTTGAATGGAATCAAAGCTTTGTTTAGAGATACGGAAGGATTATTCGACAAATTGAAGGGAGAGGTGGTAGTATGAGCGTAGATAATTATTTATTGATTAGAAAAGAGCAAAAATCGTGGGTTGGGTATCTAGAATCAGCATCTAGGGATAAACCTACACTTTTACATGAGCATTTTAGGGCTGGTTCAATAGAAGAAGCTGTAGAAACTGCTCAAAATACAGATACTGAATACGGAATACAGTTTGATTTAGGAGATGAATCAAATATTTTTAATGAATTAGTAAGTTTAGATACTGCATGGACATTAGAGAAGTTGAGTTAAATCATGTCTTCTATTAAACCTAGGGATTATACTGAACAAGAAAATATAATTGCTGAGTGTTTGTCTGAATTTGGGCTAAGATACGAACAGCAATACGACTTTTATCCGTATACCGTTGATTTCTACATTGCTGAGATTAATATGGTGATTGAAGCTGACGGTGTATATGGACATTTACGTAAGCGAGAGGATAAAAGAGACTATAACCTAGTGAATGTTTACGGAGTACCCCATGTAGTACATATAAAAGAAACTACGAAAGGAGAAATTAAAGAGATATTATGGCAGGAATTAAACAAATTACAAAACGAGCAGACAAACCATCCAAATCCAAAACTCCAAGAAAGCCACGAGTGAAGAATCAAGATACATGGCTTCTTAAACATATAGATAATAACCTAAAGTATACAAAGAAGTGGACTGTTAAGGACGTATTCTATCCTTCTATGTTAGGAAATCTATGTGATAGATACCTATACTTGGCTTATAATGGTAAATTAGCTGATCAAGTTATTGAAGCGAAGACAGCTAGGATTTTTGATAATGGATCGGCTCTAGAAGTCCGAATGAAGAAATACTTTGAACGAACAGGGTTATTCTTAGCTGAAGAGCAGTCAGTTAAATTGAATATGCCACCTATTTCAGGAAGGTACGACTTTTTATTAAAGCATGAAGAGCGTGGTCGAATAATACTAGAGTTGAAATCTATTAACGATAGAGGTTTCTCAGCTTTAATTGACAGTCCAAAGCCCGAACATTCTATACAGTTACAGATTTATTTGAATCTAGCAGGTGTGGATAATGGTGTGGTCTTATATGAGAACAAGAATGATCAGACATTGAAAGCATTTAAGGTAGATAGGGATGAAGATACGTGGAATTCTATATTGGAACGATGCACACGTATACAATCTATGACTCCTGCAGAAATGCCTGTAGATTGTACAGGAGAATTTTTCTGTGGGTGTAGGGGGGTAAAATGATAGAAGAAAGGGAAACACGGTGGACACCTATGAAGGCATTAGGTAAAGCGCAAAAACAACTAGACGATTTAACCGTTCCCTCGTTAGGTAAGGAAATAACTAAAGATTACCAATTGAATTTTACTGATCTTATGAATGAAGACAATCGTAAACTAGAGGAATATTTAACTGCATACGGAGGTTACAAGGCTTATCTAGAAACGCAGTTAGCCGATATAACCTCTAAGAAAAACGCAATAGAAGCTGCCTTTGATGAAGGGTATGCTACGGCTATCTTTCGTTTGGCTGAGGAACGAGAAGAGGAGGGTAAAAAGAAGTTAACTCGTGAGGAAGTACGAGGAGCAGCTATGTCAAAATATGAACAATTAAAAGAACTTAGACAAGAAGTTATAGAACAAGAGATTGTTCATACAAGAGTAGTGGGTTTGCTCAGTGCTTATAAAGCAGCATATGATGCTGTATCGAGAATAGTAACTTTAAGAACTTATGGAAATGACAACATTAAACACGGATAATATAAGCGGTAATTTATATATGGGATTAGACTGTTCAAGCAAAGCTATTCATTGCGTATGGGTAGACGATCAGGAACGTCTTGTAGCTGAATGTAAATGGAATAGTAAAAAGAAGAATTTTGAGGAAAGATTCCTCGATTTTGGCGTAAATTTTTGGGAGTCTCTTAGTAAAATAAAAGTAATACTGAATGATATGGTTCCAGTACAAGCTGCTGTAGAGGCGGCTATTTATATTCAGAACCCAAAAGCAACTATAGCCATTGCATCAGTAGCTGGATTAGCTCGTTTTGCATGTCATGTCAATGGATTTGATTGTGAGTTTGTAGATAATACTAAATGGAAACGAGATATACTAGGAAAAGGTAATGCTAGTAAATTAGAAATTAAAGAATTTGCTATAGAGAAGTGGGGTAAGGATAAGTTCCCAGAACAGGACTTTGCAGATGCCGCTTGCATAGCATTGTGGAAGAAAAGGAGTATTGATAATGGTAGGAGGACTTAGTAATATACGTGACGGAGAGATAAAAATTGGTTTTACTTCTCCTGTTGAGCAAGAGATAAAGGAATATAAGGATACTTTTCCAGATGATCTGACAACACTGGAAGAGGTTAAACAGAAATATGGCGCAGTTATATGGTGTCAATATACGAAATGTAAATATAATAAGTCAGTAGAAGGTTTGCAGAGGACTACAGGAACTGTACTTAAAAATAGGTCTTATAACCCTATAAATGAACAAGAACAGGTCTGGAGTAATATATGCACAAGAGATGAAATAGCTATTAAGTTTGATAATGTAGTTACTTCTAATGGGGCAAAAACGAAAGTACCATCTTGCTTTACTTCAGTAACCGGAACATCTGGTCATATGGATTGGAGTAGCCTCCTTCAAAGTGACGGCTCACCTCACGGAGGGAATATTGATTCACAAAGTAGTATAAATAGCGGTTATTAATAAAAAGGAGAGTTACGATATGCCAAAGAGGTTCCCAGAGAAAGTTAGATTAAGTGCTATGGAGATGTATTTGAAAGGTGATAAACCTGCAAAGGATATCGCTGCGACTGTTTCCAAGACTTATAAAGTTAATGTGACTCCCTCTACTATTTATTCATGGGCGAGATCAATGAATTGGAAAGAGACACAGGTGGAAGCTAGAACAGAGGCTATAACTTCCGTTAAAGAGAAGGAGAGTATTAGGTTTTCACGACTTCAAGACGAACATTTGGATACTTACGAAAAGATTCGCCATCAGGCAGAGCATGAACTAGGGAATTTGAACTATACTAGGGCTTTCGATGCTGCTAAAGCGGTTGATTTAGGTATTCAAGGAGAACGAAAAGTGATGGAAGGGTTGATAAACCTACAGTTTGTGCAGGATATTCTGGGTGTCTTAGTAGAAGAAATCCAAGACCAAGAGGCTCTTAAGCGTATTTCCGTAAGAATGAAAGGCTTAATGCAGAGTAGGTCTGATAATGGTTAAAGATGGAGTAACTACATTTGACAAAGCTTTTGACGTACTAGCACAAGGACTTCAAACACATCAAAGTATTAAAGTTGGAAGTTTTTGGGAGTTCCTTAGAGACACTTGGTCTCAAGGATTTGATCATCCGGAATATTTTAATGCTTGGCATATTGGAATTTTAGCAGAAGATATTGAAAGAGCTTTGCAAGAAGGTAAAAATTATGTTGCGGTTTTACCTAGATTCCATTTTAAAAGTACTATATTGGGACACGCTTTCAGTGTTTGGCAGTTGTTAAAATCGTCTAGGGATTGTTCTATACTGTATTTATCTTATAGTGACGGTATGGCTAAATACCATATCAACGAAATAAATAAGACAATTGCAAGAAATCCTATATTGAAAGAAATGTTCATTAGTAAGAATCCTAAAGCAGATTTTTCATTTAGGTATAATGTTAATAATAGACCAGTTGAAATAATGCATGGAGGATTGTTTTCTTTTAAACGAGGTATGCATGTTAATGGAGCATTAATCGCCGATGACGTACTACGTGATCCAGAGAATCCTTTGAATCCTGCACAGTTGGCTAAAGTAGAAGATCACTTTTTAACAGAAAGTTTGTTTATACCTCTTAAGGGCGTACCAACAATAGTATTGGGAACTCCTATGATGCCCGGTGATTTGTTGACAAAGCTGCAAAATGATGATAGATTTATAAGTAGAGTTTTACCTGCCCTTGATCCAACACCAAATCGTAGAGTGTTAATGCCAGAATTGTATAATGAAGAATGGTTGTTACAACAGCAGGAAGCTAGACCTAAATCGTTTGCTTCAGAATTTATGTTGATTCCACACTTCTCAACGGAATCATATTTTGAATCTGAAGATATTGAAAAGTGTGAAGATGTAAATTTAAGGAATTTACCTGTTACAAAATCTTATGAGCCTGAAGGTAATGAAGATATATTTGCTGGGTTTGATGTCGGAAAGAAAAGGCATCCATCCCATTTAGTCATCTTTAGACAAGTAGGTTCAAAATTAGAACAGATACATCAGTCATGGTTAGATGGCTGGTCTTACACCGATCAAATCGAATATTTGAATGATGTAGCAGAGAAGTTTAATATTACAAAGGGTTATATTGATAATACGAGAGGAGAACTAGAAGACAGAGGATTAGACAAGGCATGGTATCCTATACACTTCACAACGAAGTCTAAGAATACTATGGCACAGATTTTTGAACAGTATGTTCATGGAGGCAATCTAAAGTTAGTTAGAGATGAGAGACAAAGACAACAGATTTTATCTGTGAATAATGAGTTAAAAGCTCCAGAGACACCTATGGGACATGGAGATGCATTTTTTTCGATTGCTATGGCTCTACAAGCGGCTTATGAAACCAGTAATGGTAGATTTGTATCGTTAGGCAGTTTAACTGACTGGCAAGAAGCAGTAGCTCCAGATACAGAAGAGAATAATAAAAGAGCTATAAATATATCCGTTTCGGATAATGTACGTCGAAGAGCAACATCAGTAGAAGATGAAGACGTAGAGACTCCAACATTTAATTTATCTTGGAAGTCAGAAGAAAGTATCGAAGAGATTGAAGCTCCAAATCCCCATTGTGAAGAGATAGTGTGTATGGAATCGTTTTGGGTTCCAGAACGAGGATTATGCCTATATTGTGGGTACAGAAAGAAATAAATATGAAATTGGGGAGGTATATGAATGATAACGGCAACTAAGTCGGTGCAAGAACTTCAACAGTCCGATCTTCTATCAGAGCAAGCTCAGGTAGTATTAGGACATCGGTACTTTTTGAAGGATGAAAATAGCAATGTAATAGAAAATGGGGACGGACTCTTTAAAAGAGTCGCAAAAGCAATAGCTTCTATAGACAGTAATTACTATGGATTACCTGTTGAAGCGGAATTATTAGAAAATGATTTTTACGCAATGATGAAAAATCTAGAGTTTCTACCCAATTCCCCAACATTAATGAATGCTGGAACAGAACAGGGAACTTTATCAGCATGTTTTGTTTTGCCGTTAGAAGATTCTATGGAAGGGATAATGAAAGCCGCCACTGATTCAGCTATGGTACAGAAATTTGGAGGGGGGACTGGCTTTGCGTTATCAAAAATTAGACCTCGCGGAGACAAAATTAAAACTACTCATGGTATTGCATGTGGCCCAATTGAGGTATTAAAAACTCTTTCTAGGGTATCATCCATGATTACACAGGGAGGTAAGAGAGATGGTGCGAATATGGCAGTCATGTCAATCTATCATCCTGACATCCTTGATTTTATTGATTGTAAGTCTGTTGAAGGTGACATACACAATTTTAATATATCGGTGGGAGTGGACTCCCGATGGATGAATTATGTCATGACTAACAGCGACTACCCACTAATTAATCCTAGTGATAATTCAGTAACTGGTTATTTGAATGCGCGAGAAGTATTTAACAAGATTGTTGAAAGTGCTTGGAAAAATGGGGAACCGGGTATAATTTTCTTGGATTATGTGAATAATGATAATCATGTCATAGAGGAATATGGAGAAATGATAGCTACTAATCCATGTGGAGAACAACCACTACTTGGAAATGAAAGTTGCAACCTAGGCTCTATAAATCTATCTAAGTTCTTCTATTCTAATACAGAGATAAAAATAGGTGGAGTAAACCTAGATGGTACAACGAGTGACAGTTCATGGCACTATAAAATTAAATGGGGTGCTTTAGAAAACATAACTAGATTAGCAGTACATTTTTTGGATAATGTAATTGATGCTAATTATTACGCCACTCCTGAAATAGAAAAGATGACTAAATCTACTCGAAAAATAGGGCTTGGTGTGATGGGATTCGCAGATTTACTTATCCAAATGAAGGTTCCTTATGATTCAAAGGAAGCACAAGAAGTGGGTACGTACATAATGCAAGAAATTAGAAGATGGTCTGACGACGAATCTCGTAAATTAGCAGAGGTTCGAGGAACCTTTCCCGCATGGGATAATAGTACGTATGATAAAGAAACTGAGGCATATAGAAATCACTGCAGATTAACTGTAGCACCTACTGGAACTATATCTATGATTGCAGATACGTCTAGTGGTGTTGAACCAACATTTGCTTTGGCGTGGAAGAAACAAAATATTCTTGAAGGAAAGACACTTAATTACGTTAACAAATATTTTGAAGCTGATGCAAAGAGCTATGGTTTTTATTCTGAAGATTTAATGAATTATCTGGCTGAAGGAGGTTCTTTGCGAGATAGGGAAGAAGTTCCTCAGTGGGTTAAAAGTATATATGTTACGGCTCCAGAGATTTCTCCTAGCAATCATGTATTGATGCAAGCAGCGTTTCAGAAGTCCGTGGATGCAGGTATATCTAAGACGATTAATTTTGCGAATAGCGCAACTCTTAAAGATGTTGAGGATGCATATATGTTAGCGTGGACTACAGGTTGCAAAGGAATAACCGTTTATAGGGCTGGTAGTAGAGATAAAGAGGTTTTAGTTAAGGGAAACGCAGATTTAGATATGATTGAGGATTTTGATTGTTGTGAAACTCCTAATGTCGCTTATGAATCTGGATGCCACACATGTAAAACTTGTGGATGGAGCGCATGTTTAGTAGCTTAGTATAGTATAATATATTATTGGGGTATCTACTTACTATCTAGGAGGTAAAATAAGTGCATAAGTTTCTCAATCGAATCTTTAATTGGAAGGCTATAGCCACAGTTTCTAGGAGAACTATAGGAACTTTGGCACTATTAGTAGGGCTATTAGGTTTAGCAGTGTTATTTGTTAACCCTATGCCAGTACTTGTTTCAGTGCTACCATTTTATTATGGGAATATTTTAGGTACAGGTTATTGGATATATATAGAGCAATCAGTTGTTCAAGGTTGGTTAAACACATTTTGGAAAGAGATAGCTATTTCTGCTAGCGTATCTTCTGTAGCACTATTCTTAGGGATTGTGTTACTCAGAAAAGGGTTAAAGAATGGTTTATTTGCTTTCGGTAGAGATGTAAAAGCCTCACCAAGAAATGCAATAGAAGCACCAAAGCATCTATATCGTAAAACTATTGTATGGCGTAATTGGTTACTAGAAAAAGTAGACTACTTACAAACGGAAAGTGCAAAATGGAAGAGAACCTTCCAGATTATGAAATCTCCGTACAGTTTTCTTAGAATGATGGGCTTTAGCCCACAAATGGCAGCTAGCTTCCTAATAGCTGGTTCCGCAGTTGGTGGCGGTGTGGTTGTTAATGAGACAGTATTTGCTGAGAAATCATTTGCTCGTGGCGACGCTGGAATTTATGCCGCTTCTCTTGCTCCAGACATGGGAATACCGGGAAGTCCTCCCTTAGATATACCTACAGAGTATGTTGAAGGCTCAAATACCCTTCGGATTGACCTTGGGTCAACTCCAGTTCGGGAAATAACTATTGAAAATGTCTCAGTCGGAACTGTTTTCACAGGGTCTGCATTACCGTCAGGAGAATCTAATGTGGTACAAGTATCAGGGAATACTATATCTGGCGGTACTAATACACGATTAGAAATAGGTCATTTAATATTTGAAAATTCTCGTTGTAAAAAGCTAACCCTTACTGATATACAGGCCCATACAATTATTGTAAAAGGCAATGCCAGTGATGGTCAGTCAATAGCACCAAGTCCCGGAACTAGTCGTATGAGAGCTATAGGTGGGGGACATCAACAAGCTGATGCCATGATCACCAATGGAGGTACGTATGACCGAATATGGATTCAGGCGCCGGCAAGTGGGGTTAATGGGAAGGTAGGTATTTTAAGACTGTCTAATTTATACACAAAAGGTGGAGACTGTATTCTATCTAAAATGAATGTAGGAACTATGGAGATTGTCTTAAACGAGATCGGAATGGGCAATGGTTTTGCTACTAAAGAGTTTACTATTGCTACTACAGTGACAGGGGCTAATATAACGGTTCAAGACAATGTTGAAGTGAGTATAGCTGAACCTGTTACCGCTGGTCATTAATGAATAGGAAAAAATGTTCGGGTACAAAAGTAATTTGATAAAAATTGCGGATGGTGATACAATAGATGTAGTAGGCTTTTCCGCTGTTCTAAAAAACAGCGGATTCGCCTTTAAATGGTGAAAGGAGTAAATTATGGCAACAGTAACGGTATATACAGCGCTTGGTTGAGGCCCATGTGTGATGACCAAGTCTTGGTTAAATAACAATAATATATCTTTTAGAGAGAAAAAAGTTGAACGAGAAGGTGTAGCAGAGGAACTAATGGGTTTAGGACACAGAGTTACACCAGTAATTATGATAGACGGAACAGCGATAGTTGGGTATAGTCCTAAGAAGTTAGAGGAAGCGTTGAAGATATAGGAGGAAAGCAATGGTATTAGGAAATATGTTACGAGAACGAGACGTTCAGTATACAGCACTTAAAGACGATGTTACAAATACATGGAGAATTCTAGATACGTGGCATGATGATTTAAAGAGTCTAGGTGCAGATGACGATATCCCTGATGATAGTAAAGCAGTCACGATAATAACCGAAGGAGGCTTTTTAGCTATTATTAGAGAAGCAGCAAGGCTAGGAGTACTAGAGAATGTCGAATTAAATGGTACGGCTTATGAAGGTATGTATGAAGAAGAAGTACAGGAAATGAAGGAGAAAGTAGTAGAATATGAAAAGGAGATCGCTAAATTACAAGTAGTTAGTAATGAGAGTGAATCTTTTAAATTAAAAGGAAAGGCTCTTGACGCAATGCTTAAGTTAGCAGCTATGTCAGATGTAGCCTTATTGAGCGAGGAATAAAACATGAAATTATCAGATTATTTACCTGAAGTTCCAGCATTTGCTCAACAGATGAATACTTTAAGTGATCAGATTCACCAATTCCAGTTGATGAAAGAGTCAGGAGATACAGGTCAAGCCCCTACAATTGGTCTAGACCATGTGGTAAACACTTGGGTTCGACACCAAATGGCTTACAGGCAACAGCTTGTAATGGACTTACAGACTATATGTATGACAGTAGAAGAAATTCGATCTCCTTTAAATCACATAACAAGTGAAGTATTTAGGAGAGGTCTACAATGGAAACCTTTGGTAGCTAATCCAGATGAAAGTCAAATTAAAGTCTTTAGTGAGTTCATAAAAGATTGTAATGTGTTTGATCAAAGTCTGGAAGAAGTCCTAAGACAATTCCATTTTGATGTAAACTCTATTGACGACGGATTTTTATACCTAGCTAAGGAATATTATAGTTCTAGTGATGGGAGTTTGAGGTCTAAGGTCAAAGAGATTCGTAGATTGAATCCATCTTTGGTGGAATTTGATCTAGATGTATCTGGTTTGCCTAAGAACGCTCACTTCCTATGCCCGATACATAGAGATGAAGTTAAAGATACTCCTCAACAATGTGATCACGGCGGCTGTGAAAGACAGTGCCAAGCAGTTATGTATAAATACTATCATCGTAATCAACAGATTTATTTGTTTGATTCTGAGATAATACATATGACTAAGTTCTCTCCTTCCGAAACGTATGGCTGGTCACCAATACTAACAATTTTTGAGAAGGCTTTGACGTTGATTGGAATGGATAAGAACCTCTATAGGTACTTCTTTGAGAGAAAGATGCCAGCTTCTATGGTTATGGTGACTACCGATGATCCTGAGAGCCTTAGAAGGGAAAGAGCTAATATAGCTGCCCAAACTAGACTTGATCCTAACTATATTCCTATGATAGCTGTTTCAGCTAGGAATCAACGAGGACGAGTTGACCTTGTACGATTATTCCATACTCTACAAGAGATGGATTATCTTCCTGTTAGAGAAGAAATTCGGGAACGAGTAGCTGCTATGTGGGGAGTTACCCCTGCTTGGCAAGGCGCACCAGATGCTTTTGGTGGGCTATCTAGTCAAACACAGCAGTTAGTTGTTATGAGTCGTGTAGTGGAATCAGATCAGAGACTCTTACATGAGAAGGTACTCCCTGTTCTATTAGACGCTTTTGGTATTACTGACTGGGCTTTAGTTCTACCTAATCCAGAAGAAAAAGCTGAAGCAACTAAAATCAGTTTTGCACAACAGAAGATTCAAGTTGCAAGTGCTTTGGCTCAACTAGGATTTACCGTTACCTTAAAAGAACAAGGAATAGACTTAGGTGACATAGAGTTCGCTATAAGTGGCGAGTATGTACCGAAGGCTCAGATGGAGGGAGAAGCACAAGCTATGCAAATTGCACAACAAGAACAACAATTTAAGATGCAACAGCAACAACAGGAGCAACAGGAGCAGCAAATAGATATGGCTCAACAGCAAGCTAATGAAACAGGGGAGCCTGTAGAAGTCGATGTCGGAGGCGGTGGTGGAGAAGCTATCCAAGCTGCCCTTCTTAAAGCTGAGAAGACTCAACGAGAGAAGGAAGAAGAGTACGCATTTGAAGTAATGAGAGAAGAAGAATACGAAGAGGAAATGTAATGTCAGCTAATGATTTTGATCTACATGATGGCTTTGATCTAGAACTTCCAAAGCCTGAAGATGAGTATGATGGTAAAGAGATACCTAATAACCAACGTCTATATTTAAATGCTGCAGAAGCTGAAGCATATGTAGCTAGGGGTCATAGAGTTTATCATGGCCCTCATCAAGGAACATTTATAGATGAGACTGAATTAGAGTCAAAGACAGTACGAGTTGTGCCATTTAGGTATGTGCATGAGAAACAGGCGTGGATCAAAGACTTCATAGAAAATGATCCAGAAACAGGGAAGAAACGAGAATATGCTGAACCATTCGTATTAAAAAAGACAACTGGTGATATAACACTAGCTAAAATGTACCATGTTCCGAATCACGGCCCAGATACCTTACTATATGAGGATGGTGTTGAAAGAGTAAGTGGATCGGACGAAGCTAAAGAAGCTAAGAAGAAAGGTATTAAACCTAAAAAACATTGGGAAGATTCTAATCCTGACGTAAAAAAACCCAAAAAGTCAACTCATAATCATGTTATTAGTAAAAATAAGACCCCAACTTTAAGTGGGGCTGATAACATTCCTGTACATGCACAAAATGTTTATGTATCGGCTGATGAAACGGCCCCTATTCAAGCAGTCTTTTGGAATCCTGTCGAGGGAAAGACTAGGCATATATTTAGTAAAAAGGTGGCTTCAAGTAATAAGGTTACTAAGTGGTCTGATTTACGAGAGCATTGGGATCACTTACCAACCACTATAGAGAAAATTTTAGCAGGTACTGATACCGCTGAGATGGATGATAGTCATAAAGTTGTCGCTCTCATCGCATTAACCGGTTTTAGACATGGGGAAGCAAGCGACGAAGGTAATAAACTAGCAGCGAATGAAGAAGAATTTAAAGCTAATGGAAGAACATCTAAGAAAAATACAGGGGAACGTACTGGTACAGGAACAAATGCATTACAAGCACGAGACGTTACACTAACAGAAGCAGACGGAGATAAACCTGCGTCAGTCCGATTTTATTTCTCAGGAAAAGCAGGCGTGTTACATGACCATACATATACTGAGGGTGAGGGAAATGGTTCTTCAGTAGTAAATATTATACGACAAGCTTTAAAAGGTAAGGAGTCTACAAATAGACTTTTCTCAGATACGAATGAGCTTAAAAACAGAAATAAATTAAGAAGTTTTGTTCCCGAAGAATATGCACTTAACGGTCATATGGAAACTACGAAAGAATTAAACATAAAAGATATAAGATCGTATATGGGAACAATGGCAGCTAGGAAAGAAATACAAAGATATATAAAAGAAGTTGGAGACCCTAGAGATGAGAAAGCATTTCCTACTCTTAAACAGAGAAAAACAGCCTTTGAAAAAATGAGAGACTCTGCTGGATTCGCTGCAGGAGAAGTGTTAAATCATAAAACACGGGATACGATAAAGAATGATGAGGGGGAAGTTATTGAAACTAAGTGGAACCCTAAGAAATCTGAAGCGATAAAGAGTTATATTGACCCAAAGGAATGGGAAGAGTATAAACCTAAAGATGTTATTCTTAAGCTTATGAACATGGTAAAAGATTTACAGACTCTATCGAAAGCGTTGCCACCCAATGCAGTCTATTCTTCAACGGAAGCTCCTCCTAAAGGAGCTATGACCTTTGTAACGGACAAGCAAGAAGCAGAATATTGGTTACAACAAACGGAAGTCTTTCCACAAACTCCAGATGTAGGAGATTTAATTGAGGCTGATCCACAGGCGCAACAAATTTTACAAGATTTAGTAGCACAAGAAGGAACACCTTATGTAGTAGGTGGTGGGGTACGAGATGTTCTGGTAGGCAAACCTAGTAAGGATATAGATATTGAAGTGCATGGAGTTCCTATAGATAAATTAGGACAGCTTATGGTTAAACATGGAGGTGAAACAAAACAAGTAGGTAAACAATTTGGAGTGTTTAAAGTAGGTAACGTAGACGTATCATTACCTAGAACAGAAACTAAAACAGGAACTAAGCACACAGATTTTGATGTGCAAGCACATACAGAACTACCATTAAAACAAGCGGCACGTAGAAGAGACTTTACTATGAATGCTTTGATGTATGATGTAAAGAATCATAAAATTATAGACTTTTTCGGTGGACATGACGATATCGTGGCTAAAAAGATTAAACATGTAGATGATGACACTTTTATAGAAGACCCATTACGTGTGTATAGAGCCGCTCAATTTGCAGGGAGATTTGGTTTTTCCATTGATGAATCCACTATAAAGTTAGCTAGGTCGATGGATTTGTCCGATTTACCAAAAGAAAGAGTTTTTGAAGAAATGTCAAAGCTCTTACTGAAATCACCGAAACCTTCTGTAGGTTTACAGGCTTTAGATGATATGGGTGTCTTAGATCAGCAAATGTCTGAATTAAAGCAGTTACAGAGTACGCATCAAAGAGGGGATTATCATGCAGAAGGGGATGTTTTTGAACATACAAAAATGGTTGTTGACGAAGCAGCCAAAATCAGCAAGAATTTTAAACGAGGGAAGGATCGACAAATTATCATGTTAGCTGCTCTTTGTCACGATTTAGGTAAACCAGCTACGACTGATGAAAAGGGTAGTGCTTTTGGACACAGCAAAGCTGGACTAGAACCTACCAAACAATTGTTAAATAAATTTACTGACGATAAAGAAATTATAGATATAGTTTTATCCTTAGTAGAACATCATTTAATTCCGTTACAATATCATAGGGATAAAACAGGAGATAACTCTTTCAGGAAATTAATTAATAAACATGGAACTAATTTTCTTCATTTATTATCGGCAGTTTCCGAAGCAGATAATGCTGGGAGATTGCATAGACAAGATGATGGTAAGGTAATAAAACCGACTAATGAAGCGAATGAATGGTTTAGAGCCGCTATTAATAGGATAGGGACAGAAGAAGGAATCACATCCGAAGGTACACTAAAACCATTAGTTACTGGTAAAGACTTGCTTGATCTAGGTTTTGTACAGGGCAAACGAATTGGAGAAGTGTTACAAGATATTCAACGACGACAAGAAGCTGGAGAATTAACGGATAAGAAAGAAGCGGTTGAATACATCCAAAACATTCATAAGTCTTATGTTAGTGACTATTTCTTAAAAGCTAAAGGTAAATACAAAGGACGAACAGGTGGAATAACTCCTGATTGGACAATGAAAGTACCCGGTGAAGAGAGAGATATAGATGAATGGGCAGAAGCTCGTAAGAAGAAGGCAGAAGAACGACAATGGGGAATCAAACCTGTAGGTGGACAACCAATGTCTAAGACATGGGTAGGTTCATTAAATGAGAAAGGTTTTTCATCACCTTTAATTAAACAGGTATTAGGTTCTCAAATGTGGTTTATACAAGACGGTGTTGACTATGTAGCTACATTAGGGAATGAAGTAGTTACAACAGTAGAAAAAGCTACTTTCACGTATAATAAACCTAGTGTATCTTATGCACCTTCAGGACGGAATAACCACAATTCAAATAGAAGAAGTTCAGGTAAGCAAGGAGAGAGATATCAAGGTGATATTATAGACGATGAGGAGGATGATCATAATGTCTAAACGAAAAAAGATAGAAAAAATAGAGACTGGTTCCAGTATGGAAGGTTCTAATATGGGAGGAACAAAACCTAACATAAAGAGGGTTAGGCAACGACAACCTAATGCTCCAGAGTATCCACCTACTAAGGGAGGGCTACTAGGCACTCAACAAATTGACTGGAAGAAGGATAAAGGTAAAACTCCTACAGGTAAGGGGGGTTCTGGTTCAACGAATTCTGTAGGTAATTTTGGTGCTGCTATAGAAAAAGAAGATGGTGGTGGTGGAGATGGAGGCTTTGGTGACGGTGGAGGAACCGTATTTACCTCAACTAACGCAGGTATTTTCAATCCTACATACGGAGGTAATGGAAAGAAACCTCGTGTAAAATCTAAGAAGAAGCGTACAGGCATTGAACGATTAGGAGTTTTCCTTACGGACGGTTCTCCTGAAAGAAAGATGACTAAAGCATTACAAGAATGGGTAGACAACCATGCTCAACGTACAGAGATTTTAAGTAAGGAAGAACCACCTAAAGTAGTTGAACGAAAAGGGCATCTAGATAATAAGGCTGCAGTAAAACAGAAAGATATGGAAGACAAAATTTCAAGTTTGGATGAGTCTGCCAAGAAATCTGGAGAGCGTTCAGAGTTTCCAAATGATCATGTATCCCCTCATATAGAAGATGTTAAGCTATCTAAGAAGAACCTCCTAAAACAACCACAAGCATTTGGAAACCCTCAAGATGACGAATTAAAACGAGGAAGTAAGTTGGATAATGAGAAATGGAGTGAGTCAGTAGAGTTACAGATAGAGAAATTTATCGAAGATTTAAATGGCAACCGTCAAAGTATTTTAGATGATATAAATATACGTAAAAGCAATACTCCAGAGTCGTTACTAAGGCGTTACTAGGAGAATTTGACAATGGTAAATCCGTCTGTTATACTGTGTCCCAAATGCGATGGGTGGATGCATATTAATTTAGATAAAGATTTACATTGTTTGAGATGTGGAAAAGTTATTGCGTTACAGATAAGGAGGAAGTATGATTCCAGAAAAGGCAAAATCAGAGATAAGAAGAAAGAAGGCAGCAGGACAGACTTGGACAGGGATAGCGAAGTGGCTGGGCGACGAGTACGGAATAGATATTCACCGCACAACACTACAGCGATGGCACGACAAGGAGGTCTATTCAGACGAAATAGAAGATGAGTTTGTGGAGTTACCAGACGATAGGATTAAGCTAGATAAGAAGGTAGCTACATATAAGGCAGAAGCTAGTTACTTTAAAAAGTTATATGAGAAATCTATAAAGGATGATGCTAAGAAAGAAATTATTATTGATGCTATCAAGAATAATGCACCATCATTTCCTACGTTAAATGATATCCATAAACCTTCCAAGAATTCAGACTCCTCTAAGAAAAGAGGAAACACTCCACAGGTTGTTGTAGCACCGTTAAGTGATTTACATATAGGTGATAACGTAAATCTAGAACAGATGTCCGGATTAAATAGTTATGATATTGATATATTTAATAGACGTTTACATGGTTGGTCTACACAGTTATTAAATCTTGTAGAGTTGCGTAGAAACGTAGCCCCTGTAGATGAATTGGTGATTCCTATGTTAGGAGATATGGTTAGTGGTGATATTCACGAAGAGTTAGCCAGAACAAATATTGATAATTGTATGCAACAAATGATTCGAGGAGCGAATCTAATTGCTCAGGCGATAATGTTCTTGGCTCCACATTTCTCGAAGATAACTATTCCATGTGTTGTAGGTAACCATGGTCGTATGACTAGGAAACCTCCTATGAAAGATAAGTATATGGATTGGGATTTCATGCTATATCAATGGATTGCAGCATATCTTCGTGATCAAAAGCACATTACTTTCAGTATTCCTAAAGCGTTTATAAATTCATTTGAAGTAGGTAAGAGCAACATTTTAATTATGCATGGCGATTCTATATCAGGTGCTGGCAGTACTCAAGCTATCTCAAAAGGAGTTACAGGACTAAGAGCATTCCTTCAATATAGAAATACTTTAGAGGATGCTATACTCACTTCACAGGATGATACGATAACACAGTTTGATTCTGTTATGATGGGGCATTTCCATCGTATAGAAGAGATAGATATTGGAACAGGAACAATTCATATATGTGGTACAATGAAGGGTGGAGATGAGTTCGCTGCCCAAAGGCTTCATGCAATTAATAAGCCTAGACAATTAGTAACTTACTGGCATCCTAAATACGGTAACGTGGGTAAAGAAGTTATATACTTGAATAGGTATGACACTTCTCATAAGATGTTTGTTGATGTAGTACCAGAATTATGGATTGAAGGAGTTTAATAACAATCATGAAAGTGGGGAATATATTAATGATAAGTTTCCAGTTAGTTGGAAGTATTTAATTGGATAGGAGATAGTTATGGTTATTACTTAATAACCCTGTAAATATTATTACTGTTTCAAAAGAAGATAAAGAAGATTCGAGAGTAGCCCTAGATAGAATGTTAGCATTAGTTTAAGGAGGCAGGAAAGTGAATATAAAGGAGTGGATAAGTGAGTATAATGAAGAAGCAATGATGGCAGATGGTTTTGATGATGCCATTATAGGTATCTGTGAACGTTTTGGTAACGAGCCAGTAGTTGCATATGATAGGGATAAAGCTATCGAGATTTTAATGGAGATGGTGGCAGAAGGACACGAAGAAGACGACGAAGACATTAGAGATATGGCTGAAGAGTATTTTGTATATAATGTTATAGGTTCTTATGTGGGTGAAAATACACCTGTTTTCGTATCATTAGTTCCTTGGGATGACATAGACGAATGAAGGATGCAATTTTTCAAGCAGGGCAGGATTTTAAGTTCGTCTATAATAATATAACAGTAGAAACAGATGGGCCTAGTAACTACGAAGTGTTTATAAATTATGGTGACGAGGACAATGTGTACTGTAAAGTACCTACTATGTATAAATTACTACTTTTTCTAGAGGAGTTGACAGGTAAGCGTCCGATGTTTACTGTCGGCTATGATTACGATATAGAAAGGTCTAAAAAGAGGACTGTGACTAATATTCCTTCTGCGGTTAGAGAAGGAATCGACTTTATATAATTGAAAAATTATCATTATATAGTATAATATAATAATGCTAGGTAGGAGTGAATGATGCCTGATAAAAACCCTTTAGAACGGATCAAAGAAGCTATTTTGGCGGCAATCGAAAAAGATTCCTCAGCATGGATGGATGATTTGGAGGAAAAGTACCCTGAATGGAAAGGCTCAAGAGTCTTAACAAAGGGACAAGACTCACTAACTTTTGGTTTCGATAACGATCTTGCTGATAAACTTGAAGTAGGATCACCTGCCAAACCTGTAATAGGTACATATATACAGAAGGTTAAGAGCCATAATCGAAAACAAGGAAGATCAAAACAAAGGGTTAGGCGACATAGCAGAACCTATAAGAATCATATACCAGTACAATTACCTGATGGGCAGTGGAGAATGGTCAGTAGTATACCAGAGGTTAAAGCTAAACGACCCATCTCTAAATCTGCTGCAAAAAGGTACACAGGAAAAGACATGGAAAAACTAATTGCTGATGCAATTAAAGATACATTTAAATAGAAAAGCTTAGAAGGGAGTATACGATGACAGATTTACAGGTGACAGATGACCAAGAGTATATCATAGCGAGGCATTCTCGTATGGTAGGTAAGGTATTAGATTTAATAGAGGCTACAATACCAGAAGGTAATCAGTGTGAACGCTTTAAGAAGCTGATTCAAGTACCTTTATATGATTACAGAAACGAAGTTTTAAGGCTAACAACCGGCGAATTATCGGAAATAGACGAATCTAGTTAGGATTTTACGTTCCTGATAGTATAATAAAACAAGGCAAAATTATAATATATTGCCTAAATTATAGTATAATTCCCAAATAGTCGGAGGTGGCTAAGACCAACTGTTAGGGGCATTGCACGAATAGGAGGAAACTATTATGGCAGATGAGCTTATGACGAAGGTCGAAAAGCAGATGGAAGGCACTAACCTTGCGCTAGCCGCCGTAGCTGAAGTCTTGCAAAAGATGGATGCCCGATTTTCTAGTGATGAGGAAGCAGAGATAATGAAGAGTGAGCAGGATGCCGCCAATGAAGAGAGGTTGTCTCTTGTAAAAGACATCGCTTCAGAGGTAGCAGGTATTTTGAAGCAGGGTGGAATGGATGTAGATGGTACGAAAGTACGGAGTGCCGGTAAAATTGGGAAACCAAATAGTGCCGATGATTCTGAAAAACCAGCTAATCTTTCGAGTAACATTGCTGATCAACAGGCTACTATACAGGCTATGAAAAAGCAAGAAGAAGAGGAAGAAGAAGAGGACGAGATGCCACCAAAGGGTGGATACATGAAGACTGATGTTCCCGGTCATGAAGATGACGAGGAAGATGTAGAAAAAGACGATGACGACGATGAGGAAGACGTAGAAAAAGAGGGTGCTGATGAGTATCCTGCAGAAGAAGATGAGCCAGAAGAAGAAAAATCAATGAGGAAAGAACTGAAAGCTCTTAAGAAACAACTTAAAGAAGTTGGTTCTAATATGGAGAAGGCGATTACTAAGGAAGCTGAGAGCCGCCTTCGCAAGATGGGCTTTAGAGAAGAGAACGGACTACAGAAACCACAACGTGTTGAGACTCCTCTAGGAGTTGATGGTTCTACACCTATCGTAAAGAACGATAATGCTGCAGAGACCGTTGATCAACTAACAGGAATGTCTTATAAACAGCTTCGTGACTTACAACACCAGATAGAAACTGGTAATACTGAAGGAGTTCCAAGGGAACTTCTTGATTAATATGAATAAATTAGATTTAAATAGGAGGAAATATCATGGCTAATCCATCCCTTAGTGAATATTTAGCCCAATCGCAGCGTGGATTGTACCAGTCAGTATTCGGTCCTGAATACTTGATGAAGCAGAGCTACTTTACAGTAGACACTGCCACCGGTATATTCAACACTACTTATGGGCGTAAGGTTTGGCAAGCCCTGAACAACCAAACACGTTTCTTCAATGCCATTCCCAGAACAGTCTGGGGAAATACGGCTGGTTGGCGTGTTAGGACGGACAGGGGTTCGGGACGATCCCGACCTGTGACAGAGACTGGTTCTCTCCCGACAGTAGATATTTCCAACATTGAGACGGTATCGAGCTTGCCTCGCGTCGTTTCTACGACCTTCGGAGCATCCGTGAAGTCAGTCTTCACCGCTCAATTAGAAGGCGGTGTTGGGGATGTGCTGGCGTTAGAGAATGAGAATGCACAGCTTGACCACGTAAAGGAAATTAACGAGGAACTACTTGCTGGTTCCGCATATCTAGTATCTGCAGGTGGAGCAACATCGTTTACAGTACCTGCAGCAGTAGCAAAACATTTTAAAGTCGGTGATGCAGTTGGAATGAACAACGTTGGTACAGGATTCGACAGGACTTCCGGTTCTGCGGTATCCGCAGTTAACACCTCTACTGGTGTAGTAACTGTCGCTAGCGGTACTGCTTATGCCGATGGAGACGTAGCATTTATCTACAGTCGTGCTGGTCTCACCTCAATTGACGACGTCGTTGCTGAAGACGGCGCGGTAGTTGGTGGTGCGTCTGGTGGAGCCAACGTTAGGGCTTATGATCTAACTCAGGCTGGACGAGCTGCAGGTGATTGGGACGCTGGTGCTTATGTCTCCCATAACTCAGGTGTGGGACGAGACTTGTCTCTCACACTACTTGACACAGCCATTCAGAAGGTCAGAGAGAATGGTGGAGAGCCTAAACTGATTCTTCTTGGACATGACCAATACTTCAAACTAGAGCGACTTTTGAACTCTAACCAGAGGTACATGGGACAGGAAGAGTATCAGGTAGGTGTAGGTTCAGAGCGAACCTTCCCCGGCACTCGAACTGGTCTAGTGTTGGCTACGTATCAAGGAATTCCAATTCTTCCAGATGCTGATGTGCCGAAGTCGGTTTCATCTGCAGATGCAGTATTGGGAAGCAATGTCTATGTTTTGGATACAGACTATCTTGAAATTGCAGTTGCTCAACCTACTCAGTACGTTGAGAACCGTGACTACTTCGCAGCTAATGCCCTAGTGGTAAGAGGTTTGCTCTATACCATGGCAGAAATGCGATGCAAGAACATCTTTGTCCAAGCAAAGATCGCAGATTTGAACAGTTAAATAACCCTTGTGTGTGGGGGGGGTGTAAGAAATCTTATGCCCCCTACACATTTAATAAACTTTATAATGGAGGAATAACGATATGGCATTAACAATTTCAACTCCAAGCAATGCAATGGATGTAGTAGGAGTTCCCGGTAACAATAAATATGTCATAAAGAGAATTTTATTCGATAGTTCATATGCTACTGGTGGGGAGTCGTTAACGCCTACCCAACTAGGGTTTGACAGTCTTCATATTATGTTAACATCATCTGAAGATAATGGATATGTAGCTGAGTATGATTATTCGGGTGAGAAATTAGTTCTTTATGAGGCAGGTGCTGATGGAGCCGCACTAGATGAAGTCGCAGATACGACTGATGTCAGTTCGGTCTACGTTAGAATACTAACATTTGGTGTGTAACCTAAAGGGTGGGTATAGAGATATACCCCCTTTATTGTGTAGAAGGAGTTATTTATGGCCTCTAAACAGAAAAAACAAGACCTTTCAATAGACTTAGCCGTCTATATGGAGAGATTAGATACTTATATATCAACACAAAGTACACTAAATGAAACATTATGTAGAGGCTTAGATAAGGTAAATGATGAGTTAGAAGACTTAAGGTCATGGAGAAACAAGATGTACGGAGCGAAAGCCTTAGCAGTCTTCACTGGAATCCTATTTGCTCATGCTACTGTGGTCTTGGGAGCAGTATTAGGATTAATACGACTAAGATTGGGAGTGTAATTTATGGCAAATGAAAGACATACAGATGCGAGAGGTTGGGATATAGACTTTTCTACCCGACAAGCTCTCCATCCTTATACAAGATATTCACCTTTTAGGGCTGCAACCTCAACCACAGTATCTACATTATTCACAGTTGACAGAGGTGAAACTGCTACAAATTGGGTAACTAACCCTAGAGTTGAAGCAGCCGACATCACAATGTTTACCGCGACAGGGTCAGCTATTTCGAGAGATACTGGACAACAATCATTAGGAACAGCATCACTTTTAGTAAACCCTGACAATTCTGCAGCAGATGAAGGTGCTTACTGGGATTCACCGACAATACCTTTTAATATTAATCCTCAACATCTCTCAGTACAAGTAGAACATAGAGGGGCATCGGCTTCAGGTGCAGTTACTCTTGAGATAATGGATACAGATGGAAATATACTTGCAACGAGTGGTACAGATGACCTAGCAGCAAGTTGGAAAAGGCTTACTGCTCAGTATACAATTCCCGGAAGTACTGCTGCCGCAGCATATAGACTATCTATAACTACTACTGCTCAACACAACATAAGTTTTTATGTTGATAAAATCATGTTTGAAGTCAGAGACGATTCTACAGCAGTGTCTACTTATGTAGACGGTGACAGCGGACTAAATTACGAGTGGACAGGAACGGCTAGTGCATCCACTTCAATTAAAAAACCGGGATTAGCCCTCATTAAAGGGATAACATTAAAGAATGAGTCTGGAACCGAAGCCGACATTGTGTACGTAGCTTTTGATACTATAGCTTCTACGACAACTGGAATAGCTGTGTTAGGTGGAGGAACATTGGAAACAAACATACCGCTAGGATTTACTAATAAGATTACCGTAATAGCTGCTCAGAATACTCCAACGGTTAGTGGAGTCGTCTGGGGAACACATTACGTCTAGAGGAGAGAATATAGAATGAGTGATCTTTATTCATGGGTATCTGACGATGCTGAAATAATGTTATTGGAAAAAGCTCAGAACGGCAGAACCACAGTTAATGATATTCAAGGAGCTTTAGATGAGTATCAACGACTATGGAAAGCTGGAATAGCTTCCAAGGCTGAGGTTCTAACACTGTCTCGCGCTTTTCCAAACGCTCCTGAATATGCTGAAGCTGCTAGTGAGTTCGTAGATTCCGATCCTATAGTTGTTGGTGGCCCTGCCTCTGTAGAATTAATAGACAAAGAAGGTCATATGATTACTACAGATGCTTTGGAACAAGCTTTCAAACGCTACATGGCTAACTTCCGTACACGGAATGCTATGGTACTACATAGCGATGTTCAAGTAGGTTGGGCATTACCAGCCTATATCAGCAAGGGTGGACAGATATTCAAGTCTGGTGTAGACAGTAAAGGTCTATACTTTATATGTGAAATCAGAGATGATACTCGTATAGCAAATCGAGTTATTGATCAAATCAATGATGGAAAGCTTAGAAGTTATTCTATAGCTGGATCAGCTACCAAGACTCAAAACATGCAGAAAGGATTAATGCCTTACATGCAGGTTGACGAAATGGAACTTGCAGAAGTGACTGTATGTGAAAAAGGAGTTAATCAGGGGGCTGGTTTCGATCTATTAAAGAGTCTCGCTACTCCCACAGGCTCATGTATAGATGGAAGTTGTCTTGTTAAATTAGAAAAACGAGACGGTCAAGTCAGTCCTGAAGAAGCAGGATTACGACATTCTACTGCTCCAGAACTAGAAGCTGGTATTAAATGTGAATCATGCCAGTTCTTTGTCAGAAACGCTGAAGATGATGCAGGTCGATGTGAACTAGTTATGGGTGACATTCATCCTAATGACTGGTGTAAATTGTATAGTCCTAATATATCTTCTGAGGGGGGTGATCCAACATCTGATGGGGGGAGTAAACCTAATGTATTGGAGATTATTCTTATGGAAAATAATGAGGGGAAAATAGATTTTATTAAATCATTTGAAAAGTGGCAAGAACTACAGAAGTCTGCAGATTGTGCATGTAGCGAATTCGGTCACGACACTATATCTGTCTTTACGAATATAATGGCAAAGGCAGAAAATAAAGACCCATTTAAAAATGGGGAGTCTTTCAGTACCTTGCATAACTATGCAGCAAGAGATGCAGAGCATCATCAACTATTAAGGGAATACGGATTTCCCTCTGAGCAACCGCTTGAAGGAATGAGGTATACACCTGTCGTAGAAGTAGAAACGAATGATTGGGGAGTACCGATAAACCATAAACCGCCATGGACGGTAAACGAGGCTGGACAAGACCTAGGAGATAAGCTGGATGAAGACTCACCTGACTTCACTGATTCCGTTAAAGCGGAAGCTAGAAGAAGGGCAGACGCTTCTGGACATCCATGGTTTGAAGTACCCTCAAGCATAACGAAACAGTTTTTAGACTATTCTAAGGAAGACAAAGATATAGCTAAATTAATAAAGGAGTAACATAGAGGGGGTAGGGAATTTAATGAACTTAGGTTTCGTAACTAAATTTTTTAGAAAGCTTGTAGGCCGTGAGAAACATGATAGAGCGTTAGACGAATACAACAGACTAGAGTATAGGAATGAACATCTACTAAATAAAGCAACCAAACGTTCAGATTCAACTTTAAGTAGAAGAGATGAGGTTAAAGATAGGCAGCTATACCTGTCTTTGTATTATTGGGGTAATCATTGGTACGAAGAGAAAGCACTAAACGATCTCCATCGAGAAAGATTTAGGAGGTAGAGAAGATGATGGGAAAACTTAGACCGCAAATATTTCTAGCTATAATCGTACTAGGTGTCTTATCTGGAATAGGTGTATGGCAAGGAATGGCTGAGATAGCCACTGGATGTACTGGTGGAATTATTGCCTTGGGCATGAAATTAATGGAGAATGAGTAAGGGGGAGAAATATGGTAAGCTTAAATTCTTGTACTTGTTTAACAGCAGATAGCTGTACTTGTGGAGATGATTGTACTTGTGAAGGATGTGGATGCGAGAACTGCGTAGGTGGAGCCACTCAATGTGCTTGTGGTGGAAACTGCGCCCATGGTTCAAATATTGTCATAGAATCTTCAGATTAAGTACTTTACTTTATGCTCATCAAACGACGTTTGCAGTTCTTGTTTAGCATCTTCACTAATAAATTCTTTAACTACTTCTAAATAAACCTTAGCATAATTTGGCCCGTGGTGATCTGTTGGGCCTCTCTGATAGTTAACTATATGAGACATCTCATGGCATATATAAGGTATACTTCGAGCTAAAGGAAAGGGTAGTACAAGAGAAGACATAGTAGCAAATGCGACACGACCATTCTTAATAGAAGTCTCATAAGTTACTTTGGGTGTCTCGATACCAGCCCAATCAGAAATTTCCTTAACGAAGTGCTTTACTTTAGGTCTTGAGAGTATTTTAAAAGAACTCCAAAACGAAGTAAATACCTCTGCTTCATAAAGTTTCTTTCTCTGGAAATCCCTAACATGTGGATTTGGAATGTCTCCTATATACGCACTACCCATTCTCTACTTAATCCTTTTTCCCAAACACACTGCCTGTCAATAAAGCACCAAAGGCTAAGTGGAATAGTCCACCACCCTTTAATGTGAAAGGTTCATGTTGAGATACAAGTTTCTTTAAATACTCCATTTGTACTAAGGGGTCTTCAATTGCTTGGAGATGGCTCATATAATCAGCTAGGTCTAATCCCATTCTCGCCACGCCATAATAGATGGGAACTATCATGAAGTCATATATACAGATTACGAGATAGACTATTAAAGCCGTCCATCTCCATCTCATGATGCTCATTTCTTCACTTTATTCCAAACTATCCTAGCTAATCCTATCCCTCCTACTACAACGGAAGTCCATGATATAATTTGAATAGTCAGTATACCTTCAAA